>FWWM01007202.1_pt1 | contig 22572 bp, 23 predicted proteins | sample 2228351 | NCBI WGS metagenome assembly FWWM01 (sample SAMEA103939774, study PRJEB20133) | metagenome
GCCGAGGCCGTCGAGCTCGACCGGCTCGGGGCGATCGTGACCCGGACGACGACCCTCCGCCCCCGAGACGGCGCGCCGGCCCCCCGGCTCGTCGAGCTGCCGAACGGCCTCCTCTGGGCGACGGGGTTCCCGAACCCGGGCCTCGAGGCGGTCATCGAACGAGTCGCCCCCGCCTGGCGCGATCTCCAGACTGCGGTCGTCGTCAGCGTCGGCGGCGACGGGCCGGGCGAGGTGGCGGAGCTCGCTCGCCGCCTCGAGGACGTCCCCGGCATCGCTGCCCTCGAGCTGAACCTCGCCGAGCTCGGCCCGGGACCGAGTGAGATCGGGCCCCTGGCGGCCCTCGTCGCCGCCGTGAGGCGGGCGACGGCCCGGCCCCTCATCGCGAAGGTCCCCGCCTCCGACGATCCCGGGCGGCTCGGACGGGCCCTCGTCGAGGACGGGGCCGACATCCTCACCGGGCCGGGCGGGGTGCGGGGACGCGCCCTCGCGCCGGGCATGGGGTACGGAACCCGCCGCCGGTCGGCCCTCGGGACCGCCCGAGGCTTCCTCGCCGGGCCGGTCCTCCTCCCCCTCGCCCTCGACGTCGTCGCCGAGCTCGCCGCCGCGGTCCGGGTCCCGATCATCGGGCTTGGCGGGGTGCGAACGGTCGGTGACGTCCTCGACCACCTCGCCGCCGGGGCCACGGCGGTCGGGATCGGGAGCTCCGCCCTCGCCGACCCGGGCCTGCCGGGGCGGCTCGTCACCGAGCTCGCGGCGATCCTCGCCGCGAGTGGGAGCCGCGACGTCGGCTCCTTCCTCGACCGTCTCCGCGGGCGGTGAGGCGAGGCGACCGCGGCCGACCGTACACTGTCCCTGTGACGACCCCGAAGCCCGCCCTCGAGCTTGCCGCCCAGGCGGCCATCGCCGCCCGAACCGAGGCCCTCTTTCGCTCGACCGGAGGGATCATCGAGGGCCACTTCGTCCTGACGAGCGGCCGTCACGCGGCGACGTACCTCGAGAAGTTCCGCGTCCTCCAGCACCCGGCGGCGACCTCGGAGCTCGTCGGTTTCTGGGCCGCTCGCTACCGGGACGCCGACCGGCAGCCGACGGTCGACGTCGTCGCCGGGCCAACGACGGGCGGGATCATCCTCGCCTTCGAGACGGGCCGCCAGCTCGGCGTTCGGGCGATCTTCGCCGAGGAGGTTCGCGACGCGGATGGGCAGCTCCGGCGGGTCTTCCGGCGGGGCTTCGAGATCCGACGGGGCGAGCGGGTCCTCCTCGTCGACGACGTCCTCACGACCGGCGGTTCCCTCGTCGCCATGCTCCCCGCCGTCGAGGAGGCGGGTGGCGAGATCGTCGGCTGCCACGTCCTCGTCGACCGCTCGGCTGGGCGGTCGACCTTGACCTCGCCTCTGTCGGGGCGGACCTACCCCCTTCGGGCTCTCTGGCAGCTCGACCTGCCGACCTGGGAGCCGGCCGAGTGCCCGCGCTGTGCCGAGGGGGTCCCGCTCGGGGAGCCGGGCGGCGGCGGGGCGACAGGCTGAGTTGGGCCTGGCGTTCGTCCCGAACGACTTCCTCGTCGCCCGGAGCGACCTCCAGGATGCCGCGACGCGGACCGAGCGTCCGGTCGTACCGCTTGCCGTGAGCGAGACACTCTACGCCCCCTCGCCCTCCGGCTGCACCTCGATCGGATCGGGGCGCCGCTGCCCTCGTGGGACGTCATTCCGAAGGACGTCGATACCCGGCAGAAGTTCGCCGCCGCCGAGGAGGCGGCCGGGGCGGGGCGCACAGCGCTCGGCGACCGGACCGTCGACGTCAGCTCTGCCCTCCGACCCTTCACGCCACCGCCCCTGACGATCGCCGCGCCGGGCTTCGAGCCGGGGCCCGGCGACTGCCTCGGGACGTACGACACCATGGTCCCGACCCTGAACGCCGTCTCCCTCATGCTCCGCCCCGACTACGCCGCTCGCTCACCGCGGCCCGGCTCGCTCACCCCGACCTTCACGATCGCCTCGAAGGGTCTCGCCAACGCCGACGCCGCTCCCGTCCGACCCCAGGTCGAAGCCGGGACCGTCGAGGTCGGTCTCGAACCGGCCTACCGGACCCTGCGAAGCGTTCCCCTCGCGGTGGCCCGCGGCTTCCGCTCGACGGGTCCCTACGATCAGCCCTTCTACTTCGCTCCCATCACGACCTTCGACCTCGGCCGCCTCGTGCTCCCCTCGAACCCGCTCAACTACGTCCCCCTCGGAGCCTATGATCCGCCGGCGACGGAGCTCGTGGCCGGGCCAGATGGGCGGGCTCTCCCGGAGCCGGTCCCGATGCACCCGACACTCAACCCGGCCGGCCTCATCGCGGTGCCGCCGCTCGCGATGACGAACCTCGAAGCGGCGAGGCTCCTCCGCGGCGACGCCCCGATCGACGCCGTCCGGGTCCGGGTCCGCGGGCTCACCGACTTCGGGTCCGAGGCCCGCCGGAGGGTCGAGCGGGTTGCCTCTCGGATCGCCGAGCTCGGGCTCGACGTCGACATCGTCGCCGGTTCCTCGCCGCAGCCGGTCGAGGTCTACGTCCCGGCCTATCGGGTCGACCGCCAGCCCCCGGGCGACCCGGCTTCGTCCGCCAGCAATGGACGACCCTCGGGGCCGCGGAGCGAGTCGAGCGTGGCCTCGGCGAGACGAACCTCGCCCTCCTCCTTCTTGCTCTTGCCACAGCCGCCGTCTTCGCGGTCGGCGTGCAGCTGAGCCAGCTTGCCACGCGCACTCAGGACACGGCCATTCTCCTGGCCCTCGGCTGGCCTCGCCGCCGGATCCTCGGCTGGTACGGATCGGAGGCCCTCGCTGCGGCGGGGTTGATCGTCCTCGCCGGCCTCGTCTCCTGGCTCGTCGGGCCGCGAAGCCGCTGGGGCCTCGTCGCCACGGGCGGGCTCGCCGCCCTCCTCCCGACCGCCGCCCTCGTCGGGACGGCCTTCGTCCTCCGCCGAGCGACGGGGACGCCGGCGAGGGGCGATCTCTGGCAGGGGGCCCCGACGGGTCTGATCGGCCGGGTCGCCGGGATCCCCAGCTACGCTCTCCGCAGCCTCGTCGCCCGCCCCCTCCGAAGCCTCACGACCGCCGCCGCCCTCAGCCTGGCCGCAGCGGCTCTCGGGCTCGGGGTCGTCCTGGTCGCGGAGACCGGAGCTCGGGTCGGCCCGACGCTCCTGGCGTCGGCCTTGACCGACACCCTCCGTCCCCACCAGCTCGCCCTCCTCGTTTCTGGCCGGGCTGACCGGGGTCTGGCTCACCCTCGTCCTCCTCGCCGTCGACCTGACCCATCGGCGTCGCGAGTTTCTCGTCCTCCGGGCAGTGGGTTGGAGCCGACGAGCCCTCCGCCTCCTCACCCTCGGCGAACGAGTCGGGCTTGGCGTCCCGGCGGCGATCGGGTCGGCCCTGCTCGCGGCGGCCCTCGCTGAGCCCGTCACCGGGACCAGTGGGGAGCTGCCGGCGGCCCTCGCCGCCCTGGCGGCCGGCTCCGTCGCGCTCTGGGGCGCGCTGGGGCCGTTGCCGGGCGCCGGAGCAGGGTGAGGAGGAAGGCCGTGGCCACACTGGGCGCGATCGAAGAGACCCTCCTCGTCCTGAGCGGGGTTTCGAAGGTCTACCCAAGCCGAGATGGCTCCGCGCCGATCCGGGTCTTCGAGGGGATCGACCTCGAGCTCAGGGCCGGGGAACTCGTCTGCGTCGCGGGGCGCTCGGGGTCCGGCAAGACGACCCTCCTCCACATCGCGGCAGCCCTCATCGTTCCGACCTCCGGCGTCGTCCGCTGGCGGCGCGTCGACCCGGCTGAGCTCGGGGACGCCGAGCGGTCGGCGCTGCGCCGGGAGATGCTCGGGATCGTCTTCCAGGAGGCCGGGCTCATCGGGACGCTGACGGCGGCCGAGAACGTCGCTCTCCCTGGCCTGCCGGCGGGCCTCGGGCGGGACGCGCGGCGACGGGCGCGGGAGCTCCTCGAGCTCGTCGGCGTCGCGGGTCGGGCGAATCACTTCCCGTCTCAGCTCTCCGGCGGCGAGCGACAGCGGGTCGGGATTGCGAGGGCCCTGTTCGCCGACCCGCCGGTCCTCATCGTCGACGAGCCGACGGCGAACCTCGACCGGAGGACGGCCGACGCGATCATCGAGCTCCTCGCCTCCATCCGGGCGGCGGGCCGGGGCCTCCTCGTCGCCTCCCACGATGCCCACCTCATCGCTCGCGCCGACCGGGTCGTTGCCCTCGACGGCTAAGGGCGGACGGTGAGCTCGACCCTCGCAGGCGGCCGGCGTCGCAAAGGTGGTCTGCCGGGTCAGCCCCCGCATTCAGCCGCCGTGCCGGGCCTCCTCGATCGCCGCCCGGAGCTCGCCGTCGGTCGCGATTCCCTCGAAGGAGCCAACGATGACCCCGGAGCGGTCGACGACGTAGATCCAGGGCTCGCTGACGATCCGGAAGGCCTCGGCGGCCGGCACGAGCTGGAGCTGGTTGTTCGCGTCGAGCCGGGGCTGGAGGCGGCCGTCGACGACGTCGAGGACGTAGGGCTCGACGTTGACGAAGGCGACGTCCGGGTACTCGGCGACGTACGGCTTCACCCGGTCGAGGGTGGGACCGCACTGGGCGCTAACGCAGAAGGCCGGCGTGGCGAAGACGAGGACGAAGGGCTTCTGGGCGGCGAGGAGGGCGTCGACCGAGGCCTCGTAGAAGGCGGGGAGGGGATTCGGATCCGAGGAGATCCGCCGGAGGTCGCCGCCGACGTCGGCCGCCGTCGGGGTCCTGACGGCGGGGGCTCGATCGCCGACCCCGAGGGCCATCGCCCGCTCCCGGACGTCGAACTGGACTCGGATCGTCTCGGTCGGGGTGCCCGGTGCCGAGGTCGTGAAGGCGGCGACCCACGTCCCGGCGTGGGTGAAGGTGACGTGGCTGACGTAGAGGCCCCGCTCGCCCTCGATCCCCCAGGCGAACTCGGCCTCGGTGGTGGCGACGGGGTCCTTCGCCTCGGGCGAGTCGAAGAAGGCGACGCTCACCGTCCGTTCCGGTCGCGCGGCGGGCTGGTTCGTCGCCGGGTCGAGGAAGGAGAAGAGGAACCGGTTTGGGCCGACGGCCTGCTCGGAGGAGACGATGACCGGGATGACGCTCGGCCGGGCCGCCGAGCTCGGAGAAGGGCTCCCTCCACCCGAGCCCGCCCCGCCCCCCGGCCCACCGCCGGGAGCGACGCAGGCGGCGAGGGCGAGACCGATGAGGAGGAGGACGCCGAGCCGGGCGGCTCGGCGGCTGGTTCGAGCTGGGGGGCGGAGGGTGCGGAGCTGACGATGGCCCACGACCCGACAGCTTATCCCGGATCAGCCGCAACGGCCGTCGGGGTCGCTCACGGTCACCCTGGTCCGTGCGGGCCAGGCGGTCCCCGACCGGCCTCCCGACCGCTCGCGGTAGAATGCCGACCGTTCGGCGCCGAGCGTCCCCTCGAGCGGTCGTCGAGGACCAGCGAGCCACGCGAGCTGGCACGAGCAGGCTGCCCGTCCCGGAACGGGTGGCGGTGGAGGCACGGAACCCGTCGGTGAACCGATACCAGCAGCTGGCGGCAGCGGCCGTCGTTACGACCCTCCTCCTCGTCACGATCGGGGTCGTGGTTCGGGCCACCGACTCCGGCCTCGCCTGTCCCCACTGGCCCGGCTGTTTCGAGGACCAGTTCCTCCCGGGCCTCGACGCCGGCTACCAGGTCTGGCTCGAGTGGGTCCACCGGACCGTCGCCGTCGTCCTCGGGTCCCTCGTCCTCGGCCTCGCCGTCGTCGCCGTCGCCCGCCATCGGAGCGAGCCAGCCATCCTCTGGCCGTCCCTCGCCGGGGTCGGCCTCGTCGCCTTCCAGGCCTGGCTCGGCCGCGAGACCGTCCGCCTCGGCAACTCCGGGGAGTCGGTGACCGCCCATCTCGCCGCCGCGATGGCGCTCGCCGGCCTGCTCGCCTTCCTGCTCGTGCGGGCCTCGTACCCGGCCCGCCTGCCCGGCCGGGGCGACCAGCGCTTCACGGCCCTCGCCGTCTTCGGGGCCGCCGCCGTCTTTCTCCTCCTCGTCTTTGGCTCGAACGTCACGGCCGAGGATGCCGCCCTCCTCTTCCCCGACTGGCCGCTCATGGGCGGGACCCTCTTCCCGCCCCTCACCGAGCTAACGACGACGCATGTCCTCCATCGCTGGGTGGCGATCGTCGTCGGGTTCATCGTCGCCGGCATCGCCCTCGTCGCCTGGCGGACGCAGCGCGGACGGGCCGGCGGTCGGACGCTGGTCTGGGTCGCCTGGAGCGCGGCAGTCCTCTATCCCATCCAGGCCCTCGTCGGCGGGGCCCAGGTCCTGACCCGCCTCGCCGAATGGACCCAGACCCTCCACCTCGCCCTCGGGGCGCTCATCTGGGGCCTCTTCGTCGCCCTCGCGACAGGATCGTATTACCGAGCTCGCCTCCTCGCCTCGCCCGTCGTCTCGTCGGGGCCCGGAGACCGCGGATCGGAGGGACGACGGGACGAGGTCGTCGAGGGGGCCGGCGAGATGGTGGCTGGGTCGGCGGGGGCGTCGGCGGCCGAGGCGAGACCCGGCGACACGATCCGGGCCTACGTCGCCCTCACGAAGCCGCGGATCATCGAGCTCCTCCTCGTCACGACGGTCCCGGCGATGGTCCTCGCCGAGCGGGGTATCCCCCGTCTCGATCTCGTCCTCTGGACCCTCGTCGGTGGGAGCCTCGCCGCTGGCTGCGCGAACGCCATCAACCAGGTCCTCGAGCGCGACATCGACGAGCGGATGTCGAGGACCCGGCGACGGCCGCTGCCGAGCCACCGGGTCGAGCCGGCGAACGCCCTCCTCTTCGCCGTCGGTCTCGGGGTCCTCGGCCTCGTCAGCCTCGCCTGGTTCGTCAACCTCCTGGCAGCCTTCCTCGCCCTCCTCGCCATCGGCGTCTACGTCGTCGTCTACACGGTCCTCTTGAAGCGGACGACCCCGCAGAACATCGTCATCGGTGGGGCTGCGGGCGCCCTGCCGCCGGTCATCGGCTGGGCCGCGGTGACCGGGCGGGTCGAGCTGCCCGCCTTCGTCCTCTTCGCCCTCGTCTTCGCCTGGACGCCGCCCCACTTCTGGGCCCTCGCCCTCAAGGCCCGCCGCGACTACGAGGCGGCCGGCATCCCGATGCTCCCGGTCGTCCGCGGCGCTCCGGAGACGGCCCGCCAGATCGTCCTCTACACCCTCCTCGTCGTCGCCATCTCCCTCCTCCTCTTCGTCGTCGGCCGGCTCGGCCTCCTCTATCTCGGGGCAGCCGTCGTCCTCGGACTCGTCTTCCTCTGGCGCTCGGTCGCCTTGTGGCGGCGCTCCTCGTCGCCCGACGGGTCCCTGGCCGGGGCGATCGGGCTCTACCGCTACTCGATCAGCTACCTCTCCCTCCTCTTCCTCGCCCTCGCCGCCGACGCGGTCCTCGTCGGCCCGGTCGGGTAGCCCGGAGCAGCCCGCTCGGGTAGCCTGGAGCGATGGAGCCGCGCCACCTCACCCCGCCCCTGACGGCCGAGGAGATCGCCGCCGTCCGGCGCCCTTTCCGGGCGGCCTCCCTCCTCCCCGGCCGGGCCTACCACGACCCGGCAGTCTGGGAATTCGAGCGGGAGGCCTTCTTCTTCAAGGACTGGATCTGTGTCGGCCGGGCCGAGGACGTCCCGGAGGCCGGGAGCTTCCGAGTCGTCGACTTCTTCGGTGAGAGCGTCATCGTCGTCCGAGGTCGCGACGACCGGATTCGAGCCTTCTTCAACGTCTGTCGCCACCGGGCGAGCGCCGTCGTCGACGAGCCCTGTGGGCGCCTCGTCCGCTTCCAGTGTCCCTACCACGCCTGGGTCTACGACCTCGATGGTCGGCTCCTCCGGGCCAAGCACACCGAAGACCTCGAGGCCTTCGACCCGGCTGACTTCGGGCTGACCCCGATCCGCTGCGAGGTCTGGGACGGCTTCGTCTTCCTCTGCTTCGATCCCGAGCAGGCAGGCCTCGAAGCCTGGCTCGGCGACTGGGTCGACCACCACCGCTCCTTCGGCCGCGACTTCGCCGGCCTCCGCCGGGCTGGTCGTCGGCTCGAGTACGAGGTGGCCGCGAACTGGAAGATCGTCGCCGAGAACTACAGCGAGTGCTACCACTGCCCGCCCGTCCACCCGCTCCTGAACCGCCTGACGCCCTACGACCTCGGCGAGGACTTCGTGCCGACGGGGCCCTGGAAGGGCGGCTGGATGGTCTTCGCCGAGGGCTGCGAGACGATGTCGATGGACGGGCTCCGGCATGGCCGGCCGATCCTCTTCGCCCGCGACGAGGTCGAGGCGCGGCGGATCTACTACTACATCCTCTGGCCGAGTCTCATCATCTCCGTCCATCCCGACTACGTCCTCGTCCACCACCTCTGGCCGGAGGGACCGGAACGGACGAAGGTCCTCTGCGACCTCTACCTCGGAGCCGAATCGGTCGGCCAGGTCGACGTCGAGGGCGCTCTGGAGTTCTGGGACCTCACGAACCGCCAGGACTACCACGTCGTCGAGCTCCAGCAGCGGGGAACGCGGTCCCGGAGCTGGCGAGCCGGACGGTTCTCGAATCAGGAGGCGTCGGTCCATGCCTTCGACCTCATGGTCGTCGACCGCTACGCCATGGACGGCCGACGGACGCCACGAGAGCAGCGGACGATGCTCGAGCCCGGACAGCCAAGCCGCCGACGGGCGGCGAGCGGCGGTCGGGGGGACGGAGCGGTGGAGGGTTCGCGGGTCGCCCTTCGAGCCGCCCGGAGCCCCCGGGCCTCGGCGGCTCGATGAGCAAGCTCCTCGTCGCCATCGTCCACGGCGACGACGCTGCCGCGGCTGCCGACGCCCTCCGGCGCGCGGGTCACCGGTTCACTCAGCTTCCGTCGGTCGGTGGCTTCCTCGGCGAGGCGAACGCGACCTTCCTCCTCGCCACCGAGGACGACCGGGTCGAGGCGGTCCTCCACTGTCTCGGTGAGGTCTGCCGGCCGCGGGAGCTCGAGGTGCCCCTCGTCCTCCTCGAGCGGCACGGTCACGAGCATGTTCGACGGGCACGCATAGCCTTCGCAGAGGTCAGCGCAGGTCGTCGAGGGCGTCGTTCCACTGGCGGGCCAGGACGGTCGCCCACGGCGGAGCGACGGTCCTCGTCCTCGACCTCGACCGGATCATTCGGCTCTAACGGAGGGCGCCCGGGGACGCCTCAGACGGTCCTTCGGGGCGAACGCGGCTTCGTCCGCTCGGCGATCCGGGCGAGCGCCCCCTCCCAGCCCGCGTCGATCGGCCGCCCCGGCGCGTCGAGGTCGACGAGGAGGGGGGCGTGGTCGGAGGGGACCGGAACCCCCTTGCGGGCCTCGCGGTCGATCTCCGCCCAGACTGCCCGCCGGGCGACGGGCTCGGTAACGAGGAGGTGGTCGATCCGCATCCCCTCGTTCCGGTGGAAGTTCCCGGCCCGGTAGTCCCACCAGGTGTAGCGGCCGGGCTCGGGTCGAAGCTGGCGGTAGATGTCGACGAGGCCCCAGCGGAGGAGGCGCTCGAAGGCGCCCCGCTCGGCGGGCGAGACGTGGGTGCCGCCATGGACGGCGACGGGATCCCAGACGTCGGCGTCGCTCGGGGCGACGTTGAAGTCGCCGCCGACGACGAGGGGTTCGTCGGGTCGGCAGGTCTCCTCGAGCCAGCGGGCGAGGCGGTCGAACCAGCGGAGCTTCCCCTCGTAGAAGGGTGAACCGACCTGACGGCCGTTCGGGGCGTAGATCGAGATGACCCGCAGGTCGCCGACCGTCGCCGCCACCATCCGGGCCTCGTCGAAGGGGTCGAAGTCCTCCTCGCTGACGGAGGGCGCCCCGGGTCCGCTGTCGCGAACGGGCCCGTCGCCGAAGTTCGTCACGACCGCCCCGATCGGGACCCGGGCGGCGATGGCGACGCCGTTCCAGCGCCCCTCGCCGTGGTGGACGAGCTCGTAGCCCGCCATCTGGAAGGGGACGACCGGGGCGTCGGCGTCGGCGAGCTTCGTCTCCTGGAGGAGGAGGACGTCCGGGGCAGCCCGCTCGAGCCACCAGAGGACCTTGTCGAGGCGGGCCTTGAGGGAGTTGACGTTCCAGGTTGCGATCCGCATCGTCTCGTCGCTCGGGGTGTGGTCTGGGTGCCGGTGGTGGGTCGTCAGTAGCGCCGCCCGCGCTGGCGGGCGAGGTCGAAGGTCGCTGTGTCGGCGATGGCCATGACCGCCATGGTCCCGGCCTGGACCGGGTCCGAGACGACGAGGTCGACGTGGTCGGTGATGGAACCGACCATGTTCAGGGCGACGATCGGGATGCCGAGGGCCCGAAGCTCGTCGGCGGCCCGCGAGATCTCGCCGCCCATGATCGACCCGGCGAGGACGAGGAGGCGGGCCCGGGGTAGGTCGGCGACGGCCCGGACGGCGGTGGCGATCGCCTCTTCGCCAACGAGGGGGATGGTGTCGACGCTGATCCGTTCGCCGCGGAGGTTGTGGCGATCGGCCTCCGAAACGGCGCCGAGGGCGACCTGGGCGACCTGGGCGCCGCCGCCGATGACGATGACCCGCTTGCCGAAGACCCGGTCGAGGGCTCGGGTCGGTCGGACCGCCCGGACCTCGGCGAGCCCCTGGAGGGCGGCGATGAGGGCCGCCTCGTCGACCCCCTCGACCTCGAGCTCCGCTTCGACGGCGGGGGGCTCCTCGGCGACGCGACGGACCGTCGAGAGGGTCCGGAGGGAGCCGCCGAGGGCGGCGATTCGGCCGGCGATGGCCGGAACGGCGGCTGGCGTGTCGAGGTGGTCGACTCGAAGGGCGACGGTGCCGGGGGAGCCGGAACGGCGGGGCATGGGACTCCCTCTCCAGGTGCCGCTCTAGCGGCCGCCGAGGTCAGCGACGGTCAGCCGGTCGGGCTCGATGCCGCTGCCGGGCTCGTGCCGCTCGTGGGGGACGCCGAGCTCGACGAGGACCTCGCTCGTCGCCGCCGGGTCGCTCGTCGTCAGCATGAGGGCGCCGTCGGTGTCTTCGGCGACGCCGACGATGCCGGTGATGTTGATGCCCCGTTCGCCGAGGGCCGTTGCGAGGCGGCCGAGGGCGCCAGGTCGATCCTCGAGCTGGACGGTAAACCAGACGGTCACGGTGTCGTCTCCTGCGTCGTCGCTCGCCACGCCGGTCCAGTCGGGGCTTGCGGGGGCGGCCGACGGGGTCGATGGTACAGCGGCGCCGACGGTGGGCGCGTACCCTCCTCGATCGATGGAGATCCAGATCTTCGGCCTGCCCGACAGCCCGGCGACTCGGGCAGCCCTCCGCTTCTTCTCCGAGCGCAGGATCCGGGCCCAGTTCGTCGACCTCCGGCGCCGGCCGATCGCCCCCGGCGAGCTGCGGCGGTTCGTCGAACGGCTCGGGGCTCGTGCCCTCCTCGACGAGACGGGCCGGGTCTACCGGGCGACGGGCCTCGGCTATCTCCGGATGGACGAGGCCGAGATCGTCGAGCGGCTCCTCGCCGAGCCGCGGCTCCTTCGGCTGCCCCTCACCCGGTTCGGGCGTGAGGTGGCGGTCGGCCAGGACGAGGCAAGTTGGCGGCGCTGGGTGGAGATGATCAAGGGGCAGGGGCCCCGAGGTTGAGGGTGCGGGGCCCGGATGGGCCGCCTGTTCCACCCTTCGGGCGGGCCGTCCAGCCGTGGCCTCCTACGGGCTGGGGAGAAGCCCCTGGTCGGCGTCGCTGGTGACGAGCGCCGACGGGCCCTTCCGGCCGCGCCCAGAGAGCCGAGGCTCGGGGGACCTGCGCCACTCGGCCGCGCCCAGAGAGCCGAGGCCCGGGGCCTGTCGCATCGGCCGGGCCCAGAGAGCCGAGGCCCGGGGCCTGTCGCATCGGCCGGGCCCCGCGCGCCGAGGGCCGGGGCCTGTTTCCTGACGAGCGCCGACGGGCCCTTCCGGCCGGGCCCAGAGAGCCGAGGCCCGGGGCCTGTTTCATCGGATGCACGTGTCGGCCATGTTGCCGTCCCGGAGGGCGCCAGATCGGTCGGTTCCTTTCGTCGGATGCAACAGGGCGACGGCCTGCGCTCCGTCCAAGGCCCCTCCTTTGCACCGCGTGAAACGCCGAGGGCTTCCGGGGCGCTTGCGCCGAGCGGACAGGTCGGACACGTGCATTGGATGCAACGCCACCCGGTGATGTTGCATCCGTTGCAATGGTGGGCGGACCCGGTCCTATGGCAGCTCCCGCTTCTTGCATGGGATGCAACAGGGCGTCACAGGGGAGTTCGCGCGAGCCGGCCGGGGCCCCGGCAGCCTCGGTGCGTGCATCGGACGCAACGCCACCCGTCGATGTTGCATCCGCTGCAATGATGGCTGGACCCGCTGGGGCCAGGACAGCCGGACAAGGAGAACGCCACCCGTCGATTTGCATCCGCTGCAAGGGTTGGGCAGTCGGCCCCTCCGATCGCCTGCGGAGGAGCGGCTCCGGGTCGGCCCGAACCAGCGGGTGCCAAGGCCGGGCGGGTCGGCCCCTCCACCGGCCGACCGGTTTGGGTTCGACCATCCCGCGCGGCGGCAGCGCTCGGCAGCAATCCGGCGCCGGTGGCATGCTGTCATGACACCATGGCCAGAGATCCCGCCGACCGACCAGAGACCGCCCGGAAGGGCCGCGTCCTCCTCGCGCCCGAAGCGGCCGAGCGGCTCCCCGGCGGACCACCCAGGACCGAGGACCAGAAGCTCCTCCGCCGCACCGAGCGCCCCGCCTTCCTCGACTCCGACCCCTGGCGGGCCCTCCGGATCCTCGCCGAGTTCGTCGAGGGCTTCGATGCCCTTGCTGCCATCGGGCCCGCCGTGACGGTCTTCGGCTCGGCTCGGGCCCCGGAGGGAGAACCGACCTACGAGCTCGCCCGGGCCATCGGGCGCGGCCTCGCCCGGGCCGGCTTCGCCGTCATCACCGGCGGTGGCCCTGGCGTCATGGAGGCAGCGAACCGCGGGTGCCGGGAGGGGGGTGGCCTCTCCATCGGCCTCAACATCGAGCTCCCTCACGAACAGCGGCTCAACCCTTACGTCGACCTCGGGATCGAGTTCCGCTACTTCTTCGCCCGCAAGACGATGTTCGTCAAGTACGCCGACGCCTTCGTCATCCTGCCGGGCGGCTTCGGGACCCTCGACGAGCTCTTCGAGGCTCTGACCCTCATCCAGACCCATCGGATCCGGCACTTCCCGGTCGTCCTCGTCGGTCGGGCCTACTGGGCCGGGCTCCTCGACTGGCTCCGCGACACGCTCCTCGCCGCCGGGGCAATCAGCCCCGAGGACCTCGACCTCTACGTCGTCGTCGACGACGCCGAGGCCGCCGTTCGGGCCGTCGTCGAGGGCGTTGCGGCTTCCCGCAGCGAGGTCGCCCCGGCTTCCCCCAGCGAGGTCGCCCCGGCTTCCCCCAGCGAGGTCGCCCCGGCTTCCCGCAGCGAGGTCGCCCCGGCTTCCCGCAGCGAGGTCGCCCCGGCTGCCCGCAGCGAGGACGGCGGAGACTGACGGCAGCCGTCGGGCGGAGGGCGGCTCGGAGCGCCGCCCGGACCCGGATTGAGCTGGAACCGCCGCTGGGCCTCCGGCCGAGCTCGAACCGGCCCCGGCCACTGCTCGGCCCGGCCACTGCCGCTCAGCCTGGCAGGGAGACCTCGATCCAGCCGTTCCGGATCCGGAGCGGGTAGTAGCGGAAGCGCCGGACTCGAGTCAGTCGGCGGGCTTCGGCCTTCGGCCCTGGGACGTCCGCCTTCGGCTCGCGACCCGCCGGAGTCCAGGGCGGATGCGGTCGTCCGTCCGGGTCGAGGCCGCCCGTCGTCGGCATCTGGACGGGATCGCCGCTGCAGAGGTCGAAGCGGCCCTCGTGGAGCGGGCAGGCGACGACGCAACCGTCGAGGCGGCCGAGGGAGAGAGGGGCGCTCATGTGCGGGCAGCGGTCCTCGACGGCGACGATCCCCTGACCGGGGACGTGGGCGAGGAGGATGTCGAGGTCGCCGCGGCTAACCCGTCGGAGTCGACCCGGTGGCAGGTCGGCGACCGGCAGGAGGGGCTCGAAGTCCCCGCCAGTTCCGGGAGCGGTGAGGTGGGGCGGGTAGGGGAGGGCTCGGGCGGTCACCCCGCAATGATGCCGGAATTCGCCCGGCCGGTCGTGCTCTGCCCTGCCGAGTCTGCGCTGCCGAGTCTGCGCTGCCTAGCGACAGGCCCACCAAGGCGACCTAGGAGAGGGTGGCGCCGCGGTAGGGGGCGGTCAGCTCCCAGCAGCTGAGCGACGGGATCTCGACATCGAGGGGCCTCGCTTCAGCCAAGTCGGAGCTCGCATTTCGTCTCCGGCGACCCCGCCCGAAGGTCACCCCGACCGTCGAGCCGCTGCCCGGTCACCGTGATCGGCGGTCGCTGCCGCCGGGTGGGTCGACCGACTCGGCGAGGGCGAGGGGGCCGCTCACCGCCGGCCCGGCCAGGCGCCCGTCGCCCGATCCTGCGGCTTGGCGCTCCCCTCCCTCTTTGCCGGGTTCCGCCCACTCGCTCTCGGCTCCACCGTCGCTCCCCACCGTGGCCTCGGCGACGGGGCCGACGGTTCGTCGGAGCGGGACCTCCCGGATCGCCAGGCTCGCCAGGAGGGCGATGCCGGCGGCGCCGACACCGAGCCAGAAGACGTCGCCGATGGCGTGGGCCATCGCCTCGTAGATCCCCCGGACGATGGCCGGCACGAGCCCGAGGACCTGGTCTCGGACGGCCGGCGGGAGCGGGGCCGCCTCGATCGTCGCCCGCAAGCTCGCCGCCAGGTCGACCCCGGCACCGATCTCGTTCCGGTCGAAGTTCGCGCCACTGAAGCGGTCGACGAGCTGGGCCGGGACCCCGGCCGCAGCGAGCTCCTTCGGAAGGTGCGTCCGGAGCTGGGTCCCGAAATACGTCCCTGCCACGGCGAGGCCGATGGAACCGCCGATCTGGCGGAAGAAGGTCAGGGCCGAGGTGGCCGCCCCGAGGACCGAGACCGGGACGGCGTTCTGGAGGACGATCGTGAAGACGGCGAGGGTCGGGCCGATCCCGAGGCCGAGGACGAGCATCCAGGCGCGGAGGACCCAGATGTCGGTGGTGGCCCTGAGGTTCGTGAGGAGGAGGGAGCCGACGACGACGAACACGAGGGCGCCGAGGATGAGGGCCCTGTAGCGTCCCGTTCGGGCGACGAGCTGGCCCGAGCCGACGCTCCCGGCCATGACCCCGATGAGGAGCGGGAACATCTCGTAGCCGCTCGCCGTCGCACTCCGACCGAGGACGACCTGGAAGTAGAGCGGGAGGAAGACGACGGCGGCGAAGAAGCCGAAGGAGGCGAAGAAGGTCGCCGCGATCGTCGCCGCCACCGTCCGCTCCCGGAGGAGACCGAGGGAGATGATCGGTTCCCGAGCCCGCGCCTCGATGCCGAGGAAGACGGCGAAGAGGGTGAGCCCGACACCGACGAGGCCACCGACCTCGGGGGTCAGCCAGTCGCTCGACTGGGCGTTCGTCAGCCCGATGAGGAAGGGGGCGACGGCGGCGGTGAAGACGGCGGCCCCGAGGATGTCGAGGTCATGGCGAAGGCCCCGGCGGCCGATCGGCGGCATGACTCGGGCGATGACAGCAAGGGACACGAGGCCGACCGGGAGGTTGACGTAGAAGATCGCATGCCAGCTGATGGCGTCGGTCAGAAGGCCGCCGAGGGCGGGGCCGATGAGGGCGGCGAAGCCGAAGACGGCGGCGAAGAGGCCCTGGTAGCGTCCCCGTTCGGCCGGCGAGAAGAGATCGCCGACGACGGCGAGGGCGATCGGGAAGAGCGATCCGGCGCCGATCCCCTGGATGCCGCGGAAGAGGATGAGCTGCCACATCTCCTGGGCGAGGCCGCAGAGGGTCGAACCGGCGAGGAAGATCGAGATCCCGGCCAGGAGCATCGGCTTGCGCCCGTAGAGGTCGGAGAGCTTGCCCCAGAAGGGGACCGTGATCGTGCTCGTCAGGAGGTAGATCGTGACGACCCAGGTGTAGAGGTCGTTGCCTCGTAGGTCGGTGACGATCCGCGGGAGGGCGACCCCGACGATCGTCTGATCGAGGGCACCGAGGAGGAGCCCGAGGAGGATCGCCGCGACGATCTCGAAGCGCTCTCTCCGGCCGAGAGGTGGAGCAGAGCTCGGCGAGGTGGTGGTCATGGTCGAGGGTCCTTCGAGCACGGGTGACTCCCCCTATGCGGTCGTGGTTCGTCGTGGCGGGTTCAGGCGGACGGGACCTGGGTCCCAGGGCCAGGCTGCCCGACCGGAGCTGGCTCAGCGATCGCGCTCGACGGCGCTCCCCCTCCGGCGACCGGGGAGCGGCCCGGCGCTGACTGGCTCGAGGTCGGCAGTTCGGCCCTGGCCTGGGCGACGGCGTCCCGAACCGCCTCCCGGAGCTGGGCGATGGCGGCGGCGATCGCGGTCAGGCTCGACGGCTCGAGGCGAGCGAGGACCCGGCTCAGGAGGTCGCTCCGGAGGAGGTCCATCTCCTCGAGGAGGCGCCGCCCACGGTCGGTCAGCCCGACGAGGACGACCCGTCGATCGTCCGGAACCCGGATCCGCTCGACGAGGCCCCGCTCGGCCATCCGGTCGACGAGGCCGGTGACGCTCGAGAGGACGATGTCGAGGCGCTCGGCGAGACCGCTCATCGAGAGGGGGCCATGGCGCTCGAGGACGGCCATCGCGTGGAGGTGGGTCATGCTCACCCCCTCCTGCTTCAGCCGGTCACTTCCGAGGCACTTCAGATCCCCGATCGTCGCCCGGAGGTCGGCGAGGAGGCGGGCAAGGTCCGAGCCTTGCGCAAGTTCCTCGTCTCCGCCGACGGGGCTGACCCTCGCCACCTGATCCGCGACCTCCCGACCGGAGGTGGCAGCGGCGTCGGTCCGGATGGGAGCCGGACCGGCGATACTCGCGCCAGCGTCCGTCGAAGCTCGCACTGGTGCGTCCGGCGAGGAGAGCGGCCCGCTCGAAGCTCTCCTCACTTCGGTGCTCGAGTCCTTGGAAAGCGTCGACGAGCGCTCGCTAGTGTGTGTCACACGAACTATCTTATGGATACGAATGATCGTGTCAAGACGAATAGTCAGGCTGGCGTGTAGGGTATCGTCCATGCAGTTCGCGCTCATGATCGAGGGCCAGCAAGGCCTCCACTACGAAGAGCTCCTCGCTCTGGCTCGGCGAGCCGAGGAGGTCGGTTTCGAGACCTTCTTCCGCTCCGACCACTACCTCAGCTTTCCTGGCCCGCCGGGTCGCCCCGCCACGGACGCCTGGACGACCCTCGCCGGTCTCGCCCGCGAAACGCGGACGATCCGCCTCGGCGTCCTCGTCTCACCGGTTACCTTCCGTCACCCGGGCAGCTTCGCGAAGATCGTCGCGACCGTCGACGAGATGAGCGGCGGCCGGGTCGAGGTCGGGATGGGGGCCGGCTGGAACGAGGCCGAGCACCGGGCCCACGGCCTGCCCTTCCCTCCGATCGAGGAGCGGGCGGCGATGCTCGAGGAGGCCCTCGAGATCGTCCGGGGTCTCTGGACTGGCCCCGACGGCTGGTCCTATGCCGGCCGCTACTGGATCGTCGAAGACGCTCACTTCGCCCCGAAGCCGGTCCAGCGGCCGGCGCCGCCGATCATCGTCGGCGGAGAGGGGACGCCCCGCGGCCTCCGGATCGCCGCCCGCCACGCCGACGAGTTCAACTGCGTCAGCTCGGGTCCGGCTCGGGTCCGCGACCGTTTCGCCGCCCTCGACGAGGCCTGCCGGGCCATCGGCCGAGATCCCGCCTCGATCCGGCGCTCGGCGATGGTCGGCGTTCTCGTCGGTCGGACCGAACGGGAGCTCGAGGCCCGCCGCTCAGCCCTCGTCGCCGAGGTCAGCCCGATGGCGGACGTCGAGGGCTGGCTCGCCACCCGGGCCGAGCGCTGGATCCTCGGCGCCCGGAACCGACCTCCCGCCAGGGCCCGCCGCTACGCCGACGCCGGCTGCGAGCGGCTCATGCTCCAGGACTTCCTGCCCCGAGACCTCGACCACGTCGAGCTCCTCGCCGAGGTCCTCATCGGCCGGGTCTGATCCGGGGCCGAGCCTTCCTGGGGCGTGGCCTCCGCCGTCCCCCGTCGTCCCGTCGAGCGATCAGCGGTCACCCTCTGCCGGCGCGGGCCACCCGATCGCCCGGCCTCCCCCGTCGTCCCGTCGAGCGATCAGCGGTCGCCCTCTGCGGCGGCGCCTTCTGCCGCCTCGGCGGCGGCTCGGTAGCGTGGCTCGTCGCGTCGGATCCGGTCCGGGTTCCGGCCGCGGGCCCGAGCGAGGCGCTCGGCGAGGAGCTGGATCGGGATCGCCGCGACGAGGAGGCTCGCCGCGGCCCGCTGGAGACCGTCCGGCTCGGGGAGGCTGATCCGGCCGGCTGGGGTGAGACTCGCTGGGAGGCGGGCCGACGCCTCCTCGGTGAGGACGGCCGCCGCCCGAATTCCGATCTGGCGGGCCGCCTCGAGGACGTCGCGGGCCCGAGCGATCCGGGCGGCGAGGCCCCGGCGGTCGGTCAGGACGAGGACGAGCCCCGTCGTCTCGTCGGTCGCGGCGAGGTGGCCGTGGAGGAGCATCTCGAGGTCCCGGTGGACGGCTGGCAGCCAGGAGCCCTCCTCGACCTTCAGAGCGAGCTCACGGGCCGTCGCCACGTCGGCTCCACCGGCGACGACGAGGACGCCGGAGCGTTCGGCGAGGGCGGCGGCGATGGCGTCGGCCTCGGTCGCCCGCTCGAGCCCGCCGGCGAGGGCCGCGACGATCGTTTCGGTCGCCAGCTCCCGGTCGAGGAGGTGGGCGGCGACGGCGGCCGCGGCGAGGAGAGGAGAGAGGTAGCCGACGGTGTGGCACCAGGACTGGTCGAGCTCCTCGGTGGCGACGACGATCTCGGCTTCGGCGGCAATCGGGGCTCGGCCCGTCACGGTGATCGCAGCCGTTGCAGCTCCGTTCGCCCGGGCCGCCGCCAGGGCCCGGATCGTTGCCTTCGTCCCGCCCTCGTGGCTGATTCCGAGGCAGAGCCCCGTCGGTTGCGGCTCGAGGGCGGCGTCGAAGGCGCCCCGCGCCTCGACGAGGCTACCGAGGGAGGGGAGGAAGGCCTCACCGAGGGCGTCGCGGAGGATGGCGGCGACGCCGAGGGCGGCGTGCTCGCTCGTTCCGCAACCGGTGACGACGATCGGCTCGAGGCTGAGGGCGGCGTCCCGGATGGCGGCGGCGAGACGGAAGGCCGGGCCGGGGCGGCCGAGACGGGTGAGGAGGCGGGCGGCCAGATCGGGCTCCGCCTCGATCATCTCGGTCATGAGATACGGCGGTCCCGGCCGTTCGGGCGGGAGCTCGGTCGGTGCCCAGGGGTCGGGCGGCCCGGGCAAGGGGTTGCTCGTCATCCTCGGATCATAGGATCGCCGGGCGGGGCCGGCCGGGGTTCGCCACGCCGCGGAACGGAGGGCGACGGCGGTCCGGCGGACGGCGGCACGGGCGGCGATGGGGATCGGGTCCGGCCCCTCGGGTCGCGGAGCCAACCGAGGCGGCGGATCGGCGCATAGCGGAACCAGGCCCGGGCGACGAGGTTCTCGATCGGGACCGGGCCGTATCGACGCGAGTCGATCGGTGGGCCGTAGCCGGCCTCGGCGGTTGCGCTCGGGTCGGCGTCGGCGAGGAGCCAGGCCTCGAAGGAGCGGAGGTGGAGGTAGCCGTCCTGGAAGGGGACCCAGTCGCCGGGTCTGCCGGCGACCCGCTTGATGGCGAGCTCCCCGCTGCCCGGCTCGCGGATGACGACGATGCTGCCGCGACGAGGCCAGCGACAGACCGTCGGGTCGACGAGGAGCCAGTCGCCTGGCTCGATCGTCGGCCGCATCGAGGCCTCGGCCACGGCGACCCGCCACGGGCCGCGGAGGCGGCGCCAGAGGCGCGCGGCGCGGAGCCTCAGGAGCCGGCCCCAGAGCTCGAGCCGCGCTGCTCCTTCCGGGCGAGTGGGGCGGCCGTGTCGAGGTGGTTGGGGCGGAGTGGAGAGGCCCGCCTTTCTTGCTTCGGTGATGGGAAGGGGCTCAGCTTGGCCGGCCGGCGACCCGGGTCTTTTCGGGCCCGCCGGTGGCCTTCCAGGCGGCGTCGATCTGATCGATGAGCTCGAGGAGGGCTCGGGCGTCGGCGGGGTCGGTCGAGGCCTTCACCTTCGAGGCCGCCTTCGCGGCGTTCCAGAAGAGCTCGTGGAGGTTCGGGACCGTGCCGAGGTGCTCAGGCTTGAAGTAGTCGTGCCAGAGGACGTCGAGGTGGTGCTTGACGAGCTCTGCCCGCTCCTCCTTGATCGCGATCGCCCGGGCTCGGTAGGCGGGGTCGTCGTTCGCGTTGTAGCGCTCGATGATCCGGAGGCAGGACTCGGCCTCGATCCGGGCCTGCTCGGGATCGTAGATGCCGCACGGGAGGTCGCAGTGGGCCCGGACGACGGTCCGGGGGGCGACCGCTCGGCCGAGGCGCGTGAGACGAGGCAGGCTGGGCATGGCATCTCCTCTCGACGGGTCCGGGGCGCGGAGCTGACTCGCACGCCCGGCGGCGGTGGGATTGGACACCAAAAGTGTCGAATTCCGGCCCCGTCGTGTCAACCTCAGCTTCTGGCGGCCGGGTCGGACGGCCCGCGCCGGCGGCGTGTCCCTAGAACACCAAAGTCGCCGCGCGGCTGGGATGGCGTGGGCCCGTTCCCGGTAAGTGCTGTTCGGTGGACAACACTTCCCGGGAGCGGCCCGCCGCGGGTCGGTCCTTGCGGCGGCTTTGGTGTTCGGTGCGCACCGGGCCGAGCCTCGCGAGTGGCCCCAGCCGGCGGCGTGTTCGTGGAACACCAAAGTGGCCTCAAGACTGGGATGGAGTCGCCGCATTCCGTGGAAGTGGTGTTCGGTGGACAACACTTCCCGGGAGCGGCCCGCCGCTGGTCGGTCCTTGCGGCGGCTTTGGTGTTCGGTGCGCACCGGGCCGAGGCGTTCAGGCGGCCCTCACCGGCCCGAGGCGTTCCGCGTCGGCGGCAGGTCAGTCCGGGGGCGCCTCCGCGGACGGAGCGGCGGACGGAGGACTCCCCTCCGGCGCCGAGCTCGACCGACGGCGGCGCTCGTCCATCATCCGCTCCCCGGCGAGCCGAAGGGCATCCTCGAGGCTGCCGCCTGGGGGTGGGCTCGCCCAGCCCATGACGAGTCGAACGGCGAGGGCCCCGGCTTCCAGCCAGAGGTCGCAAGCCGTGCGGACCCGCTCGATGTAGTTGATCGCCGCCACCTCGTCGGTCTCGGGCATGAGGACGAGGAAGCGGTTGTGGCGGGCGCGACAGACCCGATCGGGGCCGCGGGCGTTCCGGCGCAGGGCGTCGGCCACGGGCGGGATGAGCCCGTCGGCGACGTCGCGGCCGAGGCGGGTGGCGAGAGCTTCGAGGCCGTCCAGCTCGGCAACGACGACGGTGGCCGTCCGGCCGTAGCGCCGGAGGCGGGCACTCTCGTGTTCGAAGACGACGGTCCAGGCCCGTATCGTGTCGAGGCCCGTCTGCGGGTCGACGAGAGGCATCCCGCCGACGGCCCCTGCGGGTTCTCGTTCGGCGCCGTCGATGATCGCGTTCACCGAGACCGTCGGCCGGCCAGCTTCGAAGGATCGGCCTTCGCCACGCGAGGGTGGGACCGGCGGCAGGGGGGCACGACTCGGTGGCGTCGGCGGGGGGGCCACGGGCACGGCCGCAGGTGGAGTGGCGGGGCCGGCGGAGGCCGACGGAGCGGTCGCGCCCCGGCGCACGCGGGGGATGACGATGGCGATGATGACGAGGGCGAGGTTCGCGAGGAGGGCAGCGGCGATGACTTGGAGGGCGGTCTCGGTTGTCACAGATGGGCGACCTCGAATGTGTGGCCGAGCGAGCGTAGCGCGATCGGCTCCCGGCGGCGATGGTACGGAGGTACGTGGGTTCCGATTCCGGTGCGGCTATACACCGCTGGCCCGACGGCGAACGACCATTCGCGGTGCGTCGGTGGTAACTCCGTAGCCGGCACCGTCCAGCGGCCGAAGGGGTTCAGAGCCAGCACCGAGCTCTCGGGCGACCAGCAGGACTGCCGGGGCGGCCCGCGGCTCGCTATGATCGGCCCGTGACCGATCGCGGCCCCGCCGATGCGCCGCTCGCCTGCCCGTTCCTCGCCTTCGAGGACGACCGCGATGGCCGCTCGCCCCGCCCCGACCACCGCCACCGCTGCTATGCCGAAGTCCGCCCCGCGCCCAGGGCGATTGCCCACCAGGAGCGGTATTGCCTGACGGCGGCCTTCGCCTCGTGCCCAACGTTCCTCGACTGGGCGCGCCGCGAGGCCGCGGCCGTCCGGGAGCCAACCGGCGAGGGTGCCTCCCCCATCGGCGAGTGGGCGACGCCGGCCGCCGGTCGCGGTGTGGTCGAAGCCGGGGCGAGTGTCTGGAGCGCCGAGGAGGACGCCGGTGTCGAGGATCGCCCCCGTCGGGACTGGGCGGCGCCGCCGCCCTGGTCGGCGCAACCCGGACCCGAGCGCCCGGGTGCGCCGATGCCACCCTTCCTGGCCGGGCGTGCGGGCGGGGGCGAAGGCGCGGAGGGAAGGACTGGTCGACGGGG
>FWWM01007206.1_pt1 | contig 22557 bp, 20 predicted proteins | sample 2228351 | NCBI WGS metagenome assembly FWWM01 (sample SAMEA103939774, study PRJEB20133) | metagenome
TATCATATAAAGATTTTCGATATATGGTGCAACTATTATACTTAAAATAGAGGCGGGGCTATACGCTAATTCTCGACCTTGGCACCCTCATTTGCTAAGCGATTCTTAGCATTAAAAACCCAGCCTGAAGTAAGATTTTAGCCCTTCTGAAGCTCCTCCTCGAGTATGCTGAATAGGATCCTGAGCCATGATCGGCTACCTGACGTCCCTTCAAGTCTATCGGGAGAGGTTAGCGGCTTAATAATCATCGCAGACTAGGAAGATACCGAAGTTGTTTCCAGTATCAGCCACTATCATCATAAACGAAGGCCAGAATGAAAAGTCTACCCTGATATATCTTCCGACGACAACAGCACTCATTAGAAAAGATGCCGGTACTTTAGCTATCCTCAATATGGTAAAGGAAAATGTGATGTGTTTCTTATCAACGTCTTTTCAATAGATTTGAAAGTTAATTCATTTTCGCAATGCTCTTACGGAGCCTTCTGAGTAGAGAATCATACATTTGCTCATAAAGCATGAGTATTCAGATAAGTAGCCTCGAAGATGTCTTGAGAATCTATAGATACGCATTAGCTATAGCCTTAGCCCTCATGGCCAGCATAGTTAGGAGGTATGATTAAGTAAAAACAGGTGTTCCCAGCGAAAAGGCCTTCTAAGCCAAGTTTTTAAGGAGCAACCTCCATACTTGGATCTTTCACCGCGAGCACATCATCAAGGTGGATCGGCTGGTCTACACCATTATAGACTATTCGTCCACACCTTCTTCGCAGTCTATATCGTTATAACGCTCATGGAGGCCCATAAAGACCAGGAAAGTATCTAATTGGGAGTCGGGTGGCCGGACAGGCGGTGTAAGGTTACGCCCATCGAGTCTGGCATAAGAAATGCAGGGAAGGTCTTCCTCCTTCCTCTAGACCTCCTCATAGGTCTGCTCGCCTATAGAAAGAAAAGATATCTCCGTTTCTTCGATTACTATGCCGACGTACACGTCGAAAGGGCTTACCGATCAAAGTTGGCTAACTGCCCTCTTCCTACTCACAACCGGCGCTGTTACCCCTTAATAAGGGTTTAATTTTTCCCCCATAGTTATCACGAGCGCTATCCTGAACAGCTTGTTGGACTGCTTGATCTTTACAAGCTTCTCCGCTAGCCTTGAGTTTCTGCTCCTAACGTCTCATTGAACATCCTAGCCAGCTAATAGGGTATCTTAAGCCATTTGCAAAAAAGAGAAGAGTAGAGTTGTACCCTTTCGTAGGGTGTGATTGCTAGGTTGCAGTGATGTTCAGAAAGGATGTCTGTTTGAAGTTGTCTGAACCTGATTTCACGTCGAGTTTCAAAAAAGGAGATAGAGCTTTAGCGCATCTATATAGTTGGCATGGCAAAGTAAATTGTAGCTTCAAAGGTAAGAGCTTAAGACTTAGTTTTATAACGGATATCTTTAGAAGATATACCGCGATGGCGTGGAAGTAGGAAGAGGAGTCCCCCATTATGTTATGGAACTTCTTGATATCAAATTGGAAGACATTACACAGTACACTCTACTACAGCTACATTTTGTAAAAGGTTTAAAAGTAGCAAAGTTGCTACATTAGCATGAGCGGTGACGAGAAAGCAGCTAGGAGAAGTGTCTTAAGAGCGGGCATAGCAGGAATAGTTGGGCTTGTGTTAGGTACTGCTGGCGGTTACTTCGCCAGGGCTCCTGAGGTTAGGACGGAAACAATCATAAAAACAGTCGAGAAGACTGTAACTGTAGGTAGGCAGATTAAAGAGCCCCCGCGGAATGAAATTCTAATAGGCGCCTCCCTAGCATTGACAGGAGCATTCAGTGGTTTCGCAACTGAGCAAAAATGGGCTATAGAAGAGGCTGTGAAGCGGATAAACGAAGAAGGAGGAGTTTTCTTACGGGAATATAACAGGAAACTACCGGTTAAGCTTGTGATCTACGATGACAAGAGCGACGTAACAACGTATGTTACAAACGTTGAGAAGCTTATAACGGTTGATAATGTTGATGCCCTTTTAGGCCAAACTGGGAGCCATTTCGCAATAGCGATAGCCCCAGTCCTAGAGAAATATAAAACACCCATGGTGGGGGTGCTTGCGACAACTGAGAAAATTTGGATACCCCCGCTGCATCGTTATATATTCTCCAACTTCCACCTAGCCCGTGACGAGGTTTTGATTTACTTCGATTTCATGAATAGTCTACCTCAGGACAAGAGGCCGAAGACTATAGCAATTTGGGAGGAGGCCTCCGACTTGGGAGCGGATAACGCTAACTGGTTCGAGAAATATGCTCAGGAGTTTGGATACGAGGTTGTTCTGCGGGAGAAATATACCCCAGGCTCTGACTTCACCACCTTGATAACAAAGACTAAAGCGCTAAACCCTGATGTTGTAGGCTCTATACCCTCACCGCCTGACGCCATAAACATGATAAGAACCAGTAAACAGCTTGGATTTGCTCCGAAGCTATGGGCTTTCACCAGAGGAACAGCCGCAGGGCCCTTCGGCAGAGAACTAGGCCCTGACTCCGAGTATGTAACAGCCAGCTTCATCTGGCATGCGGCTTTACCGTATGAAGGTGGCCTCCCATACACTAGAGGAAAGGATATAGTTGATAAATACAGGTCTGAAACAGGAAGAGCACCTACCCTGTTGGGGATACACTACTCATCGGCACAGATACTCTTCAAAGCACTTGAGAACGCTGGTGAGTTGGATAAAGAGAAGATAAGAGACGCAATAGCCACTGGCAAGTTCAACACTGTTATGGGACCTGTAGCGTTTGAGGAAGGCGGGAAGATGAAGGACACCATAAAGTTCATAATGATACAACAATGGAGGGGTGGAAAGCTAGAGATAGTATGGCCTAAAGACAAGGCTACGGCGGAGTTCGTATATCCTTTTCCCGGATGGAGATAAATAAACAATAGTATTGTATTTCTAAACTAAAGTATCGGCCTTCTTTCTAGACGTAGCAAGCCATAGAAGACCTTCTCCACTATACCTTCTGGAAAGAATTTCATCACCGCTATCACTATGAGGCCAAATATTAACAAGCTATACTCAGTAATCAGAAATCCCAACGCATAGTATAGTCCTAGGTATATGAACAGACCTATAACAGGACCTATTAACGTTCCTTTGCCGCCTATCAATACTATGAAGATGGGTATTATGGTCCATTCAAGTCCGAATACATGCTCAGGCTGAACGTAGAGCAGGTTGTAGCAGTATAGTCCACCTAGTAGGCCCGCTGTCAATCCACTTAGACATAATGCTATGAACTTATACTTCGTCGTTTCTATACCGCTTGCCTCAGCTAGTATTTCGTTCTCTCTAATGGATAAGAAAGCAAGACGGTACCTGCTTCTTAGGATATAGTAGCTTAAGAGACCAACGAGTATAAGTAAACCAATCGCAGAGTAATAGTTTGTCGTGAAGGTTATGTTAGGATCTGGAGGGAATGTGTAGCCGTACGCATGTATGTTGATTAAGGCTATTTTCATCGCCTCAGTAAAACCCAGCGTTCCTATGGCGAAGTAATCTCCCCTCAGCCTGAGCAACGGGCTCATGGCCGTTGCGATAGCGAATCCGGCGACTCCGCCTAATGTTACTGCCAAGTATGGGTGCACGCCCCCTATTACTGCCTGTGCCATGACGTAAGCACCAATGCCGAAGAAGGCTGCGTGACCTAGGTTTATCTGTCCTGTGAGCCCGCCTATGAGATTCCAACTATATGCCATAGCCAGGTAGATTACAAATAAGAAGACCAGTTTGAGGAGAAACGTATGGACCCCCAGTAAAGGCAGGACTCCTATTATAACTATCGGGGCCACAGCTGCTATCTTAAGCTTCATACCTCCCTCACCTCAACCTTATGCCCGAACAACCCCTTGGGTCTGAGTAGTAGAATTATAATTAGTAGCGAATATGCTATCACGTTGCGCATCCCTGCTCCTAGGAAGAAGGAACCGAAGGCCTCGACTACACTCAGCAGGAGACCGCCTATGAAAACTTCCTTAACATTGCCGAAACCTACTATTGCTAAGATAACGAAGGACTTTAGGAGAAACTCGGGCCCCAACGTTGGTGTGAAGCTTGAGATTATGGCTATTAAGTTTCCTGTTAAAGCGGCCAGCATGGAGCCTAGTATAAATCCTAGCCGTTGTATTAGCCATACCTGTATTCCAACAAGCCTACTAGCCTCGGCATCCTGGGAAACAGCTCTTATTGCTTTGCCTACGTAGGTTCTGTTAAGGAATAAGCTCAGAAGCAGAAGTGATACGGCCGCTACTGAGAATGCTGTAAGACGAACCACAGGAATTATGAACGGCCCTACCACTATACTGTTTCCTGTATAAGGAGATACGATGATTCTTGGGTCGCCTGTCCACGCTATGAGCATGGATGATTGTAGAACCAGTAGAATCCCGAAGCTTGCCACGATAGTAGGTTCTATGCCCTTCTTAGAAACGCTTTCTATAACAAGAAAATGCGCCAAGAATCCATAGAAGGCTCCGGCCGCTATCGTTATTCCAATAGCAAGTATCGGATCAACCCCCAATAATACAAAAATCCAATAAGTCACGTACGAGCCCAAGATAACAAACTCTCCATGGGCTATGTTAAGAATTTTCAATACACCGAATATCATTGTGAATCCGGTAGCTACTAGAGCGTATATCCCGCCTAGAAGGAGAGCTCCGACTAGTATCTGGAGGAAGAGCCAGCCGCTGGCTAAAAGAGTTAAGTAGCTTACTATAGCATCTAGTACCATTTATATACCTCCTATATGTCCCATATATTCTTCTTCATCGGCTTTGAACCAGCGCCTTATAAGCTCGTTTAGATCCGATGGCATGTTTTCTTTAGGACCGCCTCCCTTTATCTCTCCCAGTTCAAGGATGTAGACATAATCTGATATTTCTATGCATTTTCCGAGATTCTGGTCTACGAGAAAAATTGTGATCCCCCGTCTTTTTAGTTCTTCCAATTTTTTATAGACCTGTAGGGTAATTATAGGTGAGAGGCCGAAGCTAGGCTCGTCTACGAGCAATAGCGAGGGGGATGTTACCAGAGCACGGGCTATCTCCAGCATTCTCGCCTGGCCTCCGCTGAGCATCCCAGCTTTAACATTCTGTCTTTCCGCTAGATCGGGGAATAACTCCAGAACGTCATTGATGTTCTTCCTGAACTGTTCTGGATTTTTCTTACGTAATAGCCATCCTCCAAGCTCGAGGTTTTCCTTTACAGTAAGCTGGGAGAATATACTTCTCCGTTGTGGAATGTATGATATACCCATCTTTACTATCTCCTCTGGTGCCTTGCCGCTTATCCTAACACCATCATAGATTATTTCACCTCTCTTGGGCTTCAGCAGACCTATAACAGTCTTAAAGAGAGTAGACTTACCGGCTCCGTTTGGGCCTATTAACGAGGTTACCTTATTACTCTCAATGTTCAAGCTTACATTCCTCAGAATTTCAATACCCTCCTGATACTCAACTGATATATCCCTTATCTGCAACATGTTCTTACACGCCCATGTAAGCAGCTACCACAGCTTTATGTTTAAGCACCTCGCGGGGTTCTCCCCTTACCACAATCATTCCAGAATCCATAAATACCACCTCAGAGGCAACCCTAATCACCGATGGAATATCATGACTGACAAACAGGACCGTCTTCCCTTCATCAACAAGTTGCTTAACAATGTTAATTATCCTCTCCTTGATTGTTACATGCACGCCGGCCAGAGGCTCGTCTAACAGCAAGAGTTCAGGGTCCGACATTAAGGCGCGGGCTATATCTATTAGCTTCTGCTGACCTCCAGAGAGCTTGCTTACTAATTGATTAGTAAGAGGCTCAGGTATTCCGAATTCACGGAGGAGATTCAACGCTTTCTCTTTAAGTTCTTTCAGATCCTGTCGAAGCCACACAGATTTTATTAAAATATTCTCTAACACGGTCATGTTGTTAAAAAGTTTAGTAACTTGAAAGACTCTCCCAACTCCTAATCTGCATATCTTGTTAGGAGGCTCGCCGTCTATAGGTATGTTTTTGAAGTATACCCTTCCGTTGTCTGCTTTTATGAAGCCATTTATTACGTTAAGGAATGTGGTTTTTCCTGAGCCGTTTGGGCCTATTATGGCTAGGCACTCTCCTCTCTTTACGTTGAGGCTACAGTTGTTCAGAGCCTTTACTCCGCCGAAGCTCTTAGAGACATTTTCAACCCTAAGTATGTCCTCGGCCATCTTACATTATAGTATTAAACATCCTACAAAAATATATATGAAATTTACCTCCAGTTAGGCCTGTCAATATTCCCAATTGGAACATCTTCTCAATCTGCTGCTCTGCAACCTTCTTCCCTATACTCCTCGTGTTTATAGGGTTTCTTATCAAGCCAAAGGTTCTTAGGATAAAGCTCTCGCTCGTAGATAATCTGTATGCACAGGTCTTTCATCCAATTAGCCCATGGAGAACGAGCCCTAAAACCTCTTAAGACCTCTATATCTATGACGGTGGCACAGTAAGAAGAACCTGCACAATATTCATGCTTCCCTAAATCCGGCCCTTGTAATCAACTATCATTAACTTGCCTCCGAAGGTATCTATAGGAACTGTGAATCTACTATCAGGTAGTAAGTCCCTGTGTTGGGTGCTACAATGTAGAGGTTGTTGTCCAGCGCTCTAGCTCTGTTCTGTATTTCCCAGAACTCGTTCTGGGTATAAGGGATGGGAGTAGCTTGGTCTATATATAACCTCAGCACCGTTCATAGCTAACCCACGGATAAGTTACGTTTACGATACCCATAACGGTTGGGCTCACTATTGCTCTGAAGTAGAGGGGTGAGAAGGATATTTGCATATCCTACTTTGGAGAAGGAGCAACTCTAAAGCTGACTTCCACGGAGGGAATTACGCCAGGCGTCTTCAAAGCTTCCATAAATACTTCTATCAGAACAACGATAGCGTCAGGATGGTTCAGGAAGCTGAAGGAGAGTACAAAGCATTTCTACAGTAACGTCAATGCTAAGAGTGTCAGGAGCCAACTTCAGCCATCGCATACTTCCATAACCTAAAACCAGCCAACGTCTAAGTAATACTGGGTTGACTGTACCAGAACAGCCAATACGCAACCTCTCTCCCAGTAAGCAAACAAACAGCACCAGAATCCATAGCAGTTAAGGCAATAGCATATGGAATAGCATCGGAGCATGCTGACTGAAATGATGTATTGGCTGTTTACGAAGCTACCAGTAGAGCGTTTAAGACAGCTAGAGAGGTAGAAGACACAACGCTCATAGAGTCTTACACATATAGAATAGGTCCTCACACAACAGCAGCTGATACTACAAAATATAGGGCAAAAGACGAGGAAAAACGCTTCTCAAAGACCCTATAAAGCGATTTAGAAAATATCTAGAGAGCCACGGGTTATGGAGTGAAGGAAAAGAACAGAGGCTCGTATCATGTTTTAAAGGAGTTAAGAAGATCTACGATAGAAGCTGAAAAGGTAGTGGCTCCACCGCCCGAGACTAACATAATGTATATACTGAAATACCATGGTTTTTGGATTAAGAGCTAGAGGAATTTAGCGAAGAAACTTTTAATTTCAGTTACTACTAAGCTCACACGCGGAATGATACGTAAGAGATGAGGAAAAGGGTTGGGGATGCTTTTGCCGGGGTGCCCTAGCCTGGTAGGGGGCTGGTCTGCTAAACCAGTGGCCTTCGGCCGCGTGGGTTCAAATCCCACCCCCGGCGTGGGCCAAAAATTTACAACGTTACTTTGTCACCACTTCCACAACGATCTTGTCCATATCGTTTAAAATGATTGACGAAGGATCTGGGGCAGGCTTCCCGTTCACTGTAATTCTGACGGAGCCGCAGTAGGTGTCGAAACATTGTGAGTCAAGCCTTTTACCCCATATTTTCATGAAGTCGCCGAGTGTAAACTCTGCAAAAATTGGGGACATCACGTGGATAACACCTGTCTCGTCATAGGTATGAATAACCCTCATACCCTTGTTAGGATCGATGCCGATATTTGCTGGGATGGTTAATTTTCTGCCATCCACGTATATCTCCAGTGTAACATGAATATGCATGACGACCCTCTCATCTCCTGATAACCACATATTAAGGACATCTTCTTTAGAGAGAGTCCGTGGGCTGAAGGAATACTGGATGGCTAGGGCCACAGCTGAAAGCATGAGAACTATGGCTAGAATTGGGGGAACATATATCTGATAAAATAATAAGACCTGTGCATCGTCCACAGATGTTGTCGTAGAGCCCTTCCCCCTTCAAAAGAAAGACCACATTTATTACACCTTCTCATTCAGCTAGAGTGACGTATGAGCATCTATAAAGATTTATAAAACAAGCTAGACCATTTAACGTGCTTTGAAATGTCAGGGCCTCAGCAATAGCAAAACCTAATACCGCATGTTAAGTAATACGTAACGTGGGTGCAAGCGATGTCCGAGTTAACAAGGATGAAATGCACACCTTGCAGGGGCGGTGAGCCTACTCTTACCGATAAGGAGATTTTGGAGCTTCTTCCGCAGGTTCCTGAGTGGGAGGTTGTGGAGAGAGACGGGGTCAAGAGGCTGGAACGTGTTTTTAAATTCACCAACTTCTTGGAATCGTTGATCTTCACCTATAGGGTTGGGCAGCTTGCAGAAGAAGAAGGACATCACCCTGTTTTGACAACGGAGTGGGGGAGGGTGAAGGTCAGTTGGTGGACGCATAAGATTAAGGGCCTTCACCGCAATGACTTCATAATGGCAGCTAAGACCGACAGGCTATACATTAGGTTCAAGGCCGAAGAAAACATCGACGCTGAAAGAGTCTTACGCGTTATAATGTCTAAGCGGGAGATACGTAAATACGTCGACAGAGAAGTGCCCGAAGAGGTTATCTACAAGATACTTGAAGCAGGCAGACTAGCTGGAAGCGCTAAGAACAGGCAGCCTTGGCATTTTATCCTCATCCGTGAAAAACAGAATCTTGAAGGCCTTGCACGTTTTGGAGATTTTGCATCACATCTTCAGGAAGCAGCCTTCGCAGTAGTTATACTTATTCCCGACACGTATGTGCAGGATAGGTTCGATGCAGGCCGTGCTGCCCAGAATATGATGCTGGCAGCCAGCGCTTTAGGTGTCGGCTCATGTCCAATAACACTACATAGACAGGAAGAGGCTAAAAAATTTCTAAATGTTCCGCCTGAGTTAAACATCTGTGTATGTATAGCGTTTGGATACAGCGCAGGCGAAAAACCGCGGGGCAAAGTTATAAGAAAACCATTGAATGAGATTCTCCACTATGAAAGATATGGAGAAAAAATTAAACCCTTCTAGTTCTACATCTCTGTGCGATGGTTTTAGCTACAACCTCTTAACGTCCCGCCATAGAGGTTAGAGAATAGCTTACAGAGAAGGGTTGAAGGCTGACGATGTTTCTTATGACAAGACCATATGACTATAAGGCCTTGATGGCCTCAAGAGTTTTTGAATTGATGCTGGAATTGTTTTGAAAAGCTCGTTGAGCAGCCCTAAAATTCTGTATCAAACAGAGCACCGGCTTATACAGGACTTTTTACGCCTCGACCTCAAGCTTGAACTGTACGTAAACGTTTTCCCTGCTCCTGAAAGCGAGATGATAACCTACCGACCCTTCCCTTGGCCAGTTGCACAAGTACATCAACTTGTGGTGTCCGTCACGATGAACGGAAGACAGAGGTGCAATACCAGTTTGTTGAAGATAGCTGGGTTATGTTGTTCGTGAAGCTGTTCTCTACTTCTCGGTCTTTCTTCGGAATACGAAAACAAAAACTTAGCCCGATAAAACATCTCGCTGCGAGTTGTTCTAACAGGTTGGATATTTGGAATATTGGTCTCCACGGCTTTAGTCTTTGCATTGTATGCTTTAACAATCTTATTAGCTGGAAAAAGCGGCGACGCCCTCGTTTTAAATATTGTTTACATCGGTGTTTGAAGACTGGATGTTCAAAACCTTCTAATCATGGTTAGGTTGGCGGATGTTTTTGTTTATCGGAAAAGGCTAACGGCTACTCCACCTCTATTTTCTTCAGCTGGCGTCTATACATCTCTACTATCTCCTCATCGGTTGTTGCATCTTCGGGTCTCTTGTCGTCCCTCAACCTGCCCGTATACCGTGGAAATCTTATGCCAAGCCCATACCCTTCTTTTATAACATCCCTGGCGCATGTATGGACTGGGCTGAGGGTGACCTCCGCCCCGATTATCTCCATGACTATTTTCGGCTCTGTCCAGACATCGGGCTGCATCAAAGAATCTACACGTGCGTTTTTATGCTTCACTGTCAGCTGGCCGATCATTGCGGTAAATCTTTCCAAGTCCTCGTCCTTGAACCCTGACCCAACTTTGCAGACCGTCTGAAACATATCTTTCTTAGGGTTATATGCTGCCATCAACAAAGCTCCGAAACGCCCCCTCCTCCTACCTTTTCCATGGAACGCCCCGACGACCACAAGGTCTACCGTGTCTATCATCTCGCTGCGGTAGTCGCGTTTGAATTTAATCCACTGCCATCCACGGGCTCCTGCTCTGTAGACGCTGTCATCGGCAACGGACTTAACAATCACACCTTCACATCCATATTCTACAGCCTCTGCAAATATCTTCTCAATCTCTTCAGGTGAGCTGGTTAAAACACCTTTACTTAACCTAACCTTCTCATCCTCCTCGACAACACTCTCAAGCTTCCTTCTCCTTTCGAGGAAAGACCTCATTGTTAAGTCCTCACCGTCGACGTAGAGTATGTCGAAAAAGTAGAGGGCCACCGGATATTCTTCAACGGCTTTTTCTATCTCCTTCTTCCTTTTTCTGTGCATAAGCTCTTGGAAAGGAAGGGCCTCCCCTGTTTCTGGATCTAATGGTATTGCCTCACATTCGAGAATGGCTTCATTTGCTTTTATGTGTTTGTTGACTATTTCAACAACGTCTGGATACTGGTAGGTTATGTTCTCCTGCCTACGTGAGAAGATCCAAACTTGTTCACCCGACTTATGTATCTGCATCCTCTCCCCATCGTATTTATACTCGGCGAAGCCGGCCCCCTCCATCTTTTCAAGTATCTCCTCAGCCGATGAAAGCCTTTCTGCAAGCATACACCTGACAGGTATGCCTACCTTGACCCTGAAACGTGCAATACCTTCCAGCCCCTCCTTTGCAGCAGTTTTGGCAACCAGCCCTATGTCTGAGCTAAGGTTGTAGGCCCTTTCATAGATCTCTTTGTCTCCGCCGAAGGCTTTAGCTAAGGCATCGAGGATGGTCATGTCAGCTACACCAAGCCGCATCTTACCCGTAACTATTCGAAGTATGTGTTTAGCCTCTAAAGGGGTTGCTTGGGAGAGGAGTCTTGAGAGGATGGCTGTTTTAACCTCTACGGCTCCAGGTCCTGAAGATCTGGCGATTTTCTCGAGAGAGCTGTAAACCTCCTGTACGGTCAGCTCTTCTGCGAAAAGGGTGGCCTGCTCTTTGTTGCGTAAAAGCAGCTCAGCTACGTTGCCGACGTCACCATGTCTTGACAGCATCTCGTTTAGTGTTTTTTCGCTTGCCCCAGACACCTGCCTCACGGCTTTTAAAGCCAGCTTCTCCGCTATTCCCAGCTCAACACCGACATAAGCAGGGTAAATCTCTCCCAACGTCATATACATAACTTTGTCAATTATCTCCGGCGGGGTTTTTGAGAGAAGTTCTGTGAGAATGTCGATCATTTCTAACCTCTTAGTGGTCGCCTCAAGCTTCTCATAGTATTCGACGAGCTGGCGGAAGAGCATACCACTAAACATGAGCAATGGTTAGATAAATTTATGTCTGTATACAGGATGAGATAGCACCATAGGGTAACTGTCAAGATAATATCCCTATCTATATTCTTGTCTTACGTTTTGTGGTATGGTGTGGGGCAGGTTCTTTATTCTACTGTTCTTGGAGCCGAACGGCCACAGCATCAGTATATACAATGCCAAATCCTTAACACATACCTAACATGTAAGGTATAATCTTAAATTGTTAGTAATCGATCGATTAACTGTGGTTAAGATAGCTCTCGTTTTAGGTATAGTGGCCGTTGTAGCAATAGCTGCTGTAGCTACTCTTTTCATACTGCCAGCTTTACAGAGGAGAGAAGTACCGGCCATTACGATAACAGTATATGGAGGAGAGATAGGACCAACAACATACGGATTTGGACTAAGCGAGGATAAGATAACCTCACCTGGACCAGATATAAGGGTCAAAGTAGGAACAAAAGTCCAGATAAACTTCAAGAACGTAGGAAAAATACCCCATAACTTTGTAATTGCAAGCGAGAAGAGGTTTGATGCTGAGCCTCTATGGGATGTAGAGATCGGTACGATAACTAAGCCTATCGGAGCAGGAGAGGAGGGATCTGTAACATTTATACCTAACCGTTCTGGCGAGTTCTACTATATCTGTACTATACCTGGACATATTGAGCTTGGGATGTACGGCAAGGTAATAGTAGAGGAGTAGTATGCCACTCGAAAAACTCTCCTCCACGATCCTTGTTAAAGAACATGAGGTAATCTTAAAAGCAATAGACGCACTGGATAAGAAGGTTGAGGACTTCAGAAAAACAAAAACAATCGACGTCGAGTTTCTCCGTAACCTGTTGGAGTTTAGTAGGACCTTCATCGATAAGTGCCATCATGGTAAGGAGGAGGCCTGCCTCTTTCCATGCCTAGAGAGGAAGGGTATACAGAGGGTTGGAGGTCCGATAGGGGTCATGTTAATGGAGCATGAGATGGGCCGTAGCTTGGTTAGACGAATAGGTGAGGTGCTTGACAGATACGCTGCCCACTACGATAAAACAGACTTTGAAGAGGCCCTTAACCTATGCAGAGAATACACGGAACTCATAAGGCAACACATCTACAAGGAGAATAACATACTGTTCCCCATGGGTGAAGGTGTAATAGACGAACAGGATGATAAACAAAATATAGAATGCTATGATAAGAAAGAACGAGAAGTAGGTCATGAGGTCCACCAACGTATGGAGAAGTTAGCAGAAGAGCTAAGCAGGAAAACTACATAAACACTTTTGAAGCAAAAAGTTAAGATAGTTCACCGGACCACTTGTTGAGCATAGCTTGGTCATTTTAAGCTATGGCAACCAACGGTAACCCTATAAAAATCAGCACCATCTCATTTACATGTCTTGTTTTTTGAATTTGAGAGCTGCTAGTGTTAGTAGGGCCGCCAGCCAAGCTATTTGGGTCGCTAGGAGCAGTATCGGTAGGATATGGCCTATGTTCCGCGCTACGTATACGCTTACAGGGCCTAAGACGAGTAATGTCGGGTCTATAGCATACATCATGAGGAGCCTTGAGTTTTCCACAGGGTTTAGGGCCATTAAGATGAATAAACTAGATGCATCAGGGTTTGCGATCATGACGTAGCCCATTAAGATGAGGTCGAAGATTATCAACGTAAAAAACCAGATGGTTAGGATTATTGCTAGAGCCTGGAACCTACTCCTCGATGTTACCCCAATAGTTATCCCAACAGCTGAGAGGACAGCCGCCAAGAGCACCGACTCAGCCATTATCTGCAGGAATATTACCAAATCTCCAGACGATAGAAAGAGCCAGAGGTACCAGGCGGTTATCCCATATCCCAGCGCCACAGCGGTTGCTATCGAAATAACCGAGCCAAGGTATTTGCTTAGCAGGACCTCGGCTTTCGATACTGGCTGTGCTAGGAGAAGCTCCATCGTACCTTTCTCCCTCTCGCTAACTATGGAGAGAGCAGTGGTGAACATGGCGAGTAACGGGATCAGGTAGAGGTTTATATTCACCATGGCAGCTGATACTCTGCCGAATATCCTGAAACCCAGCATGCTTAGGCCTATGCTGCTGTAGTGTACAAATCCGAAACCTAGGCCTGCAAAGAGCAGTATGTACAGCATGAGCCACTTATTGAGGAGAGCCCCGGCCAGCTCCTTCTTAAGCAAAATCAAGAACAATAATAACCCCTCCCTGTCAAGGTATTAATAACCTCATCTATTCTAGGCTCCTCAACTATTATTATCTCCCTAGACTCATGTCCTTTAGAAAGTAGTTCCTTCAGCTTCTCATAGAGGTTTGACGCTGTTATTGTTATCCACTCACTCGGATTGTTATTCTGTCTTATGTGTATACGATAGAGGGGTGTTACTAAGCGGGCGAGCTCATGCGATGGTATATCACCTATAACCCTTCCCTTATACATGAGTACGGCCCTATCGGCTATTGGGAGAAGCCCAGCTAGAGTATGGGTTGAGATAATAATGGTCTTCCCCCTTTCCTTGAGTAGCCTCACTGTCTCTATAACATCGAGCCTTCCCCTGGCATCGAGATTGCTGAACGGCTCGTCGAGAAGAAGGAGCTTTGGATCGCCTAAGATGGCAAGTGCGAAGGCAAGTTTCTGCTTCATCCCACCAGAGAGCTCAGAAACTTTAGAACCAGCCTTCTCAAGAAGGCCGAAGGGCCCCAGCACCTCCTCCAGCGAGACGGTTATCCCGCGGAGGTCCGAGATGAAGTCAATTAGCTGGTAGAGGGTCATGTCATCGTATAGGCTAAGCGACTGGGGTAGATAGCCTATATACCTTCTAGCAGCCTTGCCTTGTCTCTTTATGTCTATCCCGAATATCCTGATAAAGCCTTCAAAATTGAGGATCCCCAGCATACATCTGAGAAGGGTCGTCTTACCGCTGCCGTTTGGGCCTAAAAGCAAAACCACCTCCCCGGCTTGGATGCTTAACCCAACCCCGCTTACAGCTTCGACATCCCTAAACCGTTTGCTTACATTCTTAACCTCGACGGCGTACATGCACTCCTCTAACCTTAGATACTAACACCATAATGGATATAGGCAATAACGTAAGCGTAATTGCGGTAAGAAGCCATGAGGGCTCCATTCGGGCTCTGTTCCCTATACTGTGAAGCGGCTTACCTGAGGGGTTCTCGTCTACAGCCTTAACCCTTACCTCTGTTGGTAATACTCTTTTCATAGTATCTAGCGTTAAGTAAGCTGGGCTGTATATGAATGCTCTTAGCATATCATACCTGCTCAGCAAATCCTCAAGAGGGTCAGAAACTTTATACATCTCTCTACCAATAGCAACGTAGCCGCTCCAGTAATTTCCTCTCCAAATAGCCCTAGGCATAGAGGGGCCTATGAGCTCCACCTGTTGAAGATTCTCTACTAGGCTGTTGTTTATGAAATAGCCTCGTGAATTAGAGTCTATAGAGACCCCTATATAGTTGAAAGCTATCAAGTTATCCTCGACATAAAGTTGGGTGGTCATCGCTGGGTATGGCGTGTATGTAACGTCAACGCCTATCAGATGACCGTATATGGTGTTATTTAGTATATAGACATCACCCGCTTCACGTAGGAAGATCCCCTCGCTGACCACAACGCCGCGATTCTCCCCAACAAGATTATCTACAACTCTCAGGTTAAGAGAGTACATCAAAGCCATCCCAACGAGGTTATCCTTAACAACATTACCGCTTATCGTGAAGTTATTACTATACATTAGATGGATACCATACCGTGAGTTTTCTATCCTATTGCCCATCACTCTGCTGTTGTAGGAGTGGTCGCTATATACCCCATCTTTGCATGTTTCTATCTTATTATTATGCATGGTTACGTTGAAGGAATACCAGAGGTATATCCCGTGCCCCCTCTCGTTTATTGGCTTATTCCACAAACATATTATAGTGTTATTCTCCACCAGAGCGTTGTTGACGTTAAGCAGAATAACACCGTAGAGAGCGTTCTCCATTACGTTATTCTTTATCACTACGTTAGCGGCTTCATGTATTTTTACCGCTGCAGCTTCACTTCCGTACCAATCATCGCTGTTAATCAGTTTAAGCCCCTCGACTATTACGTTGCTGGAGTTTATTATCAGCACATCCCCAAGTCCACGTCCATCTACCACGGGATAGTCAATGCCTATTATGTGGAGAGGCTTATCCACCACGGCTGGGCCCTGGTAAATTCCCTTAGGAATTATTATAACCTCGCCTGGCTCTGCTGCGTCGATCAAGCTCTGTAAATCATTATTCTCGGCGTAGCTGCTTTTAGCAAGTAGTAAGGTCAAGGTTATAAGAAGTAGAGAAGCTGTGAACAGACTTATGGCTTTGTCTCTCTTCATGGTTATTTTCTTCGCTGTCGTAAGTATGTGGCTATCTGTATAGCAACAGCTATCAGCGGTAGGAAGAAAGCTGGTCCTAGGTAGGCCACTATCTCGAAGTTAGCAATCTTATAGAATCCGAAGAACGGCGGATCGAACGGCTCCATCCTAATAGGTGCACGGGGATCTATCGTATGTGTATAGCGATACATCCACATATAGGAATATATCGGAAGAGATGCCAAGAGTATAATGTAGATCGCTAGGATGACCTTGAAGGATTTACAGTCCTTCCCATTTAAGATAACCATAGCTATGATGAGAAGGATATACAGAGCATAAAGTAATGGGACAAACTGTAGCTCCGGTATATCCTCAGGATCTATCTCGGCTAAACCGACGTAATGGTTAGCTATATTTAGATTCTTCAAATCACCTACAATTCCTTGAAGAGGGTATATTCCTATTACGATCGGTAGCTCCATGAAAGGAGCTTTCATGCTCATAACCCAGAAGGGAAAGAAAAGCGACGCTACTGCTAAAGTAATTGAAGCAAATGGCGGGGCCAATTTTGATAAGCTGGGGCTCATCGGTTCTCTTAATGTTTTTTCATAGGTTTTTCTATATTAATTATTTGCTCGATGTTATTTATTATTCCTTTCCAATCCATCACTTCACCGTTATACTGTGCAGCTAAGCGTTTAGCATCGTCGTAACTTGCGAAAGCTACCACGCCATATCCCATAGGTGTTGCTAACTTATCCCTCGGAGCAACCACGAACCAAGCCTCCTCTACCTTAAGCGGTCTACCATCGAAATAATCATGTACTATAACGGCTGATATCCTGTCCCTATCTTCCTCATTATACTCGGCTAACATACATCCTATATCATCGTATTTCCTTAAATCCTTCTCCCCTTTGATGAAAATAGCAGCGGCATAGCGCATGTTGCTGATTAACATATTGCAACGGTGGCACCGGTCTTGGTCTAGGTAAATGACCAGCTTAGGTATCCCCTCTTCACGGGGGAGTAAAGCAAAGGAAACATAAGCTATAGCGGCTATCACTGCACCGCCAATACCTAACACTATTGATCTTCTTTTCATCGTTTCACCTTAGGTCTTGGAAAAGAAAGGAAAGAAAAAATGGGGGTTTTACTCGGCGGGCTCCACCTCAAGCCAGCCCGCCATCTCTAGGTGTAGGGGCGAGCAGAACTCGACGCAGTAAAAGCAGAAGACGCCTGGGTAGTCGGCTACGAACTCGACAGTCGTTGTTTCACCTGGATCTATGCTGGCCTGTACGTTATACTCCGCTATGCCGAAGCCATGGGTCGCATCCTTCACATTCTCAATGTTAGTTATGTGTAGCCTGACTATATCGCCTTGCTTAACCTTGACTCTGTCTGGGGTTATGGTGGATCTCACTACCGTCATCCAAACCTCCGAGACCCATTTTCCGTTCTCCTGCTTCCGCTCAACACCCACCTTACCTTCAACATACTTCGGATGCCTCTGGAAAGTTGCCGCCTCTGTTCCAATCGGATAGACTTCTATAGGCTTTACCTTCTCAACAGCTATCATCTTGGCGTAGTGCGGCTCTCCCAGCGGTATTGGCATGTCGTAGAGTAGCCTCATCTTCTCGTCGGAGATGTCTATCAGTTGGAAGTTCTGAGGTAGTAGAGGCCCTGTGGGAGGCACGAACCTATCAACAGACCATTTGTTCAAGGCCACCAGATACTTTCCCTTAGGTGAAGGCGAGTTGCTCTCAGGGGTACATATATGACCTACATTATAATGTATCGAAATCCTATCAACTACTTGGAATGGTTTATCGCCTGTGTAGTCTGGAGGCCCAAGAGTGTATTTCACAACCTCGTTGGCGATGAAGAGGCTCACGTAGCCGTTCCCCTTCTCGTCGAACTCGTTATGTAGAGGACCTAAGCCGACTTCTATCTGGGCAGCCTTAACATCCTCGAACCGTAGTATAGGAACACCATATGGATCTTCGCCCTCGAAACGCCGATCGGCTATTGCCTTCTTAATCTTCTCAATATCATAGATAGTTACTAAAGGCTCCAGCTTGCCACCTATAACGATATACCTGCCGCTAGGTGATATGTCGCAGCCATGCGGGCTCTTCGGCTCAGGTGCGAAGAATATAACTTCCTCCTTAATAGCCGTCTCCAGCGGTATTACATTTATACCGTTTATCTCTTTGGTTTTACCCTCTCTCAAAAGCCGCTCTGCTTTTTTCCAATTAATTATATGCAGGTAGTCAAAGTCTTTCTGCGATGCCGCTACCTCAAGCGGTGGCTTCCCTTCTAGAACGCCTCCTATGGCTAGCTCTGTGTTGATTGAGTTTAGGAATGCCCATCCATCGCTTGGCCCCCAGCCAACAACCTCGAGGTCCTGCATATACGGAGGTACCTCTATCTGGAAGCTGTTAGTTAGGTCGAACCTCCCTCTTACCCTGTCGAAGCGTGTGAAGGTTACAGTACCCCTGAAGTATTCCCTGTAGTTATCTTCGGTTAGCTTTATGTATGTCTTGCCTGGCTTGTAGCCTTTTCCAGGCTCCCATGGGGCTGGGAACTGGCTGCCGCATGACACATACTCAGTGTTAGGTGTTGTACATGCTCCCCCATGCTGTGTCTGGGTGTTGGGTATTTTGATTACGTCCTTTGTCCTGAAGTCCTTGAGGCTTATCGCTGCTTTCCTAGCGTTGAGCTTGTCTCCTATGAAGAGCCACTCCCCGTCATACTCAGCGTTGGTTCTGCTTATCTCGGGATGGTGCGTATCGCCGAGCGTTAGGAGGCGCATGCCGTTGCTCCCCTTCTTCAGCAGCTCCATCGTCTTCACGCTGCCATACCCATAGCCCTGCCAAGGCTCAGGGGTGAATACGGCTAGAACCCTGTAGAGCCTCATAGAGGGGACGCCTATCACCAAAACTTGGCCGCTATGGCCACCCGACGAGAACATTAGGAATTCATCAGGCCGTCCACCGGGGATGTAAGTCTTCAAAGCCGCCTCAACGTGCTGGGGCTGCAGGTTCCTCTCCTTAATTATACCCTCTATCTCGGGTGGGAGCGCAGGAACGCGCGGGAAAACCAGGTTAGATATTGAAAAACCAACAACCCCACCAGCCGCTACTCCCGCAATCGTCGATGCGAGAAACGTCCTCCTACTTACTCCCTTCTTTCCCTCTACGCCCACGATTTTTCCCCTCACTCTAAACTTGCCGTGACCTTAAAGATTAGTTTTATACCTTACATGTAAGGTATGCTGCGTGAGGTATAATTTTTAAATATAATAAGGTATTGCCACCTAGCTTGGTGCTCCTCGATGGACGTGGCCTCGCGTTGTGAGGAGAGAAGGAGTAGAGGGTCCTGAGATGGACCTTTAAGGGATCTGGGATTAGTTGATAGACACGAGGGGCGGGGCAGCGAGCTGGAGAGATGCGAGGCTGACCTTCCCAGCCCTGACCGTCGCCGGGACAGGCTCGATACTCGGGGTCAGTAGTATTGATGCTGACCGCCTAGCCTCATAGCTACCAATCTATCACACACCCTTCATCCATTCTTCGCGGCTGGTGGGGAGCTAGATGGAAGCCGCACCCGCCTTGAGGAAAGCTGGCATGTGAAGAGGCTCGCAACTACCCTCATCTATCTCATATGTAGCTGAGAGAGAGGCTAGGTGACGTTAAGGATAGCGAGGGTGATAGTAGCTGTCCCTCATTTGTAGCCGCACTGGTAGTGATAAGCCTCGCTGTGAGCCTCCTAGACTTAACCGCTGCAAGCACCATCCCAGTCCTAGATGGTCGCGCGGCCGTGCATTGATAGGGATGGGCGCGGTCAGCATCTGGGGATGAAACCTCAGACTCGGCACCTGTTCATCCTCTCTAGACCGAGGGTGATGGCTGCGAGGAGGAGTCACTGACTGGGAAGGAGCAGCCCGATGATCCCTGAGGTGGCTGGAGGCCGCGAATCACAAGGGCTCGGTTAACGCCAACCCGCTCCTCACAAATACAAACTTTGTTTATGATAGCGAGAAAGATGAAGAGACAGCATATTTATAAAGTCCATCGACGATGGTCGCATGAATGATATTATCAAGAGATGTACAGTCTGAGAAGGCGCCTGTACCGATAGACATAGACTGGGTTACCATCTCTAATATATGTATTCCTTTTGGAGAAATAACGCTTAACGGTCTAAAATTTGCAGCCATCCCCCAGATTAAGGCCTCTGTAAACCTTCCCAGCAACCAGAGGGGTATCCATGCTTCCCGCTCCTACGAGGCTGTCAAGCTGGCTGTAGCACAGTTAGAACGATCAAGCTTTTACAGGCTCGCTCCCTTGATAGCAGAAAATCTTCTGGAAAAACACCTATACTCGACAAAGGCCCTCGTCACAGTTAGGGCCAAGTTTTTCAACGCGGAGAAAACACCGATTAGCATGGTTGATTCGCTGGAGAATTTTGAAGCCGTTCTCTTGACCTATGCGAGACGTTTAAACAACTTGGTGAATCTGAGAAACTTTGTCGGTGTGAAGGCTGCAGGTATTACCGCATGTCCATGTGCAAAAGAAGCTATCCGTGAAATATATGAGAGCGTTAACGGCGGTTTAGGCGATAAAACCCCTATCGCAACCCATATGCAGAGAAGCTATGCAAGCATCCTAGTTGAGAACGACGGAATGATAACTTTCCAAGACCTACTCGAAGTTTTAAAACAATCCTTCAGCAGCAACACGCTGGAGCTGCTTAAAAGACCCGACGAAGCAGCATTGGTCCTAAAGGCAGTTGAGAGCCCAAGGTTTGTGGAGGACGTTGTCAGATATATCGCCGAAGCATTGGTCAAAAGATTCCCTAACATCCCAGATGAAAATCGTATAAGAATAAAGGTGAAATCTTTAGAAAGCATACATCAGCACAATATAGAGTCAAGTCTTTACACAACATTCGGCAGGATCAGGAAAATATGTTAATGGCTAGAAAGAGTTGAAGATAGAAGATTGGCTGCCTCTCTACAGAGAAATATGTGAACAGCTCGGGATAGATATGTCTAGAGACCTCGAGGCCGCACATCTTTTATCCGAGGCGATAGAAGGCCGACACCTAACCAAGGAACATTTAGCACAAGTAGTGAAGAAACATCGTTGGGCGGTAGTTTTTGGCGCTGGACCATCACTTGAACATGACCTCGATGAGTTCCTCAACGTCGTTGGGATTGGTCTGTTGACAACGGTCGCTGCAGATGGAGCCTGTAGAGCCTTCTTGGAAAGGGATGTAAAACCCGATGTGGTTGTGACGGACTTGGACGGGGGAGATGAGGTTTTGCTTGAAGCCGCTGAAAGGGGCAGCCTACTGGTTGTCCACGCCCATGGAGACAACATCGACAAAATCAAACAGCTAATCCCCAAAATACGGGTCAAGGTTGTCGGAACAACCCAGACAAGGCCGGTTGGCGTGTTGGAAAACTTCGGAGGTTTTACAGACGGTGACAGAGCAGCTTATATGTGTGAAGATCTTGGGGTGGAGAACATAGTCGTGGCAGGTATGGATTTCGACGGCGAAGTGGGGAAATATTCTAAGCCCTTCAAACTGGCAGGGGCCGAGCTCGTCAGGAAAAAGAATAAACTACAGATTGGGAAAAGGCTTCTCATAAACCTGGCCAAAACATCCAACAGTGTTTTTTATGATGTATCAAAAAGCTCAAAACCACTAGACCTCTACAAGAAAATTCAATGGGCTGACGTTTTATCTTATATCACAAGATAGTTATTGCCATTGTTTTTCTTCCAGAGGATGGGCACGCGTAAAATGTTATTGAAACAATAGTCAAGTCAGCATCGCGATAGTCCCTAACCCGGCTAACTCTCGCGGCCGCTTGGTTATTAGGAGGGTTAAAACCCCATGTGACGTTTACCACGCCGTGGAACGGATGCCGTTGGGAGGATATTTGACGATAAACGTTTTATCAATGCATGTGGTATGGAAAGCGTTACTGTAAGTACAATGAATAGAAGAACACCTAATAACCTATTGTCGGGATAGTTGTATCCCAGCAATACTATGGCTGAGCCGGCTATAGTCCCCAGACAATCCTACATATAGAACATGGAAGGGGATGTGTAGATGGCCGTAGGCAGAAAATACAAGCTAAAGGGAGAAGTACAGGCCAAAGACTAATGACAGACAAGCCTAGACTATTTCTAAGATGAAAAACAATAATAAAGGCCAATATATGTAACCTTTGAATAACTGATGGCCTTCGAAGCAAGGGTAACGCTTCTTGAGCAACGGCTATCAAGAATAGAAGGTATCTTAGAGCAGATGGATAAAC
>FWWM01007211.1_pt1 | contig 22545 bp, 23 predicted proteins | sample 2228351 | NCBI WGS metagenome assembly FWWM01 (sample SAMEA103939774, study PRJEB20133) | metagenome
GGCTTGCGGGGTGCGTCCAGCGGGTGGGGCTCGTGCGGTTCGACGCCTTCGAGGACGTGGGCGGCCGTGTCTCCTTCTCCTTGGCGCTTCTCGACGGCCGGGGCGATGGCGTGGTGCTGAGCGTGCTCAACGGCCGGGAGACGGTGCGGGCGTACGCGAAGGCCCTCGTGGGCGGAAAACCCTCTCACCCCCTCTCGGAGGAGGAGCGGGAGGCCATCGCGCAGGCCCGGGATGCCCGGTACCTCGACACCCTCCGGTAGGAGGAGGCCGTGGTGTTCCGGGATCGCCACCACGCGGGCCGGGCCCTTGCCGCCGCCCTGCGGCCCCGGATCGCGCCGGAGGAGGACGTGTTGGTGCTCGGGATTCCTCGAGGCGGGGTGGTGGTCGCGGAGGAGGTGGCGACGCAGCTCGGGGCGGAGCTCGAGATCGTCGTGCCCCGCAAGCTGCGCGCTCCCCAGAACCCGGAGCTGGCCATCGGGGCCGTGGCGGAGGACGGAAGCCTCTACCTCGACGACCGCACCATCTGGGCCTTGCGGGTGGACCAGGCCTACATCGACCAGGAAGCCGCCTTCCAGATGGAGGAGATCCGGCGCCGGCTGCAGGCCTACCGGGGCGACCGCCCACCGCCCCGCGTGGCGGGGCGCACCGTGGTCCTGGTGGACGACGGGATCGCCACGGGCTCCACCATGATCGCCGCGGTGCGGTCCGTACGGGCCAAGAACGCGGGCCGGGTGCTGGTGGCGGTCCCCGTGGCCCCTCCGGAGAGCGTGCGCCGGCTCCAGCAGGAGGCGGACGAGGTGGTGTGCGTCCACGAGGATCCGTACTTCATGGCCGTGGGGCAGTTCTACGAGGACTTCCGACAGGTCTCCGACGACGAGGTCCGGGCCATCCTGCTCCGTGCCTCCCGGCGGTCGAAACCCGACGCGGGGCCTGCGACCCATGCCTGAAGTCCTCCTCAAGCGCACGCCCCTGTACGAGCGGCACTTGGGGCTTGGGGCCCGGATGATGGCGTTTGCGGGGTGGGAGATGCCCCTTCAGTACCGGGGGATCGTGGCGGAGCACCGGGCGGTCCGCACCAGTTGTGGGCTGTTTGACGTCTCCCACATGAGCGAGTTCTGGGTCCTGGGGTCGAACGCCCTCGACAGCCTGGATCGGCTCCTGTGCAACGACCCCAGGCGGCTGCGGGACGGCCAAGCCTTCTACACCCCGATGTGCAACGAGGCCGGGGGGATGATCGACGACCTCGTGGTGCTGCGCTTCGGCCCCGATCGGTTCCTGGTGGTGGGGAACGCGGCCCGGCACGAGCGGGATCTCCAGTGGATCCGATCCCATGCCGCCGCGGAGGTGGTGGACGCCACCTGGGAGCTCGCCCTCCTGGCGGTTCAAGGGCCGAGGGCGGAGCAGATCCTCCAGCCCCTCACTTCATCCGACCTCTCCGGGCTCCGCCGGTACCGGTTCGTGCCCCAGACCACCGTGGCGGGGATTCCCGCGACCGTCTCCCGCACGGGCTACACCGGAGAGGATGGGTTTGAGGTCTTCCTCCCGTGGGAGCAGGCGGCCCCGGTCTGGGAGGCGTTGGTGGAGGCAGGAGCCGTGCCCTGCGGGCTTGGGGCCCGAGATACGTTGCGGCTGGAGGCGGGATACCTCCTCTACGGCCAGGATGCGGACGAGACGACCACGCCGCTTGAGGCGGATTTAGGGCCGTGGGTGAAGCTAACGGGTCGGGACTTCATCGGGTCGCAGGCCCTGCGGGCCCAGGAGGGGGGAGGGGTGCGCCGGAAGCGGTGCGGGCTCGTGCTGGAGGGCCGCACCATCGCCCGGAGCGGGTGTCCCATCCTGCGGGACGGGCAGGAGGTCGGGGTGGTGACGAGCGGGACGTGGGGGCCGTGGGTGGAGCGCAGCATCGCCCTCGGCTATCTCCCTCCTGAGCTTGCGCGGCCTGCCACTCGGGTGGAGGTGGTGGTCCGGGATCGGGCCGTACCCGCGGAGGTGGTGGCCCTTCCCTTTTACCGGCGTGGATAATCGGTTCAGGAGGTGGCGGTGGTTCCGGAGGATCTGCGGTACACCACGGAGCACGAGTGGGTGCGGATGGAGGGCAACCTGGCCCGGGTAGGCATCACGAGGTTCGCGGCGGACCGCCTGAGCGATGTCGTCTACGTGGAGCTTCCGGAGGTGGGGCGGGAGGTGCGGTTCATGGAGCCGTTCGGGGTGATCGAATCCGTGAAGGCCGCCAGCGACCTCTACGCGCCCCTCACGGGCCGGGTGGTGGCGGTGAACGAGCGGCTGCGGGAGGAGCCCGAGCTCGTGAGCCGGGATCCGTACGGGGAGGGCTGGATGATCGTGATCGAGCCCGTCGACCCCTCGGAGCTGGGGCGGTTGCTGGACGCGGAGGCCTACCGCCGGCACATCGGGGAGGGCTAGTGCGATACATCCCGACGACGCCACAGGAGCGGGCGCACATGCTGCGCACAATTGGAGTACGCTCCGTGGAGGACCTCTTCGCGGACATCCCGGAGGGGGTGCGGTTGCAGACGCCCCTGCGGATGCGGCCGCCGCTTTCGGACCCGGAGCTGGTGCGGTACTTCCGGGAGCTGGCGGACCAGAACGCCCACGGAGGTCGGCTGGTGTGCTTTGCGGGGGGCGGGGCCTACGACCACTTCATCCCACCGGTGGTGTGGCAGCTTGTAAGCCGCGGGGAGTTCCTCACCGCCTACACCCCCTACCAACCGGAGATCACCCAGGGGGAGCTGCAGGCGGGCTACGAGTACCAGACGATGGTCTGCGAGCTGTTGGGGATGGAGGTGGCGAACGCCTCCATGTACGACGGCGCGAGCGCCCTGGCGGAGGCGGTGGTGATGGCCCGGGACCTTGCGCGGCGGGACCGGGTGGTGGTGAGCACCGCGGTGCACCCGGAGTACCGGCAGGTGGTGCGCACGTATACCGCGAGTCTCGGGGTGGAGGTGGTGGAGGTCCCGCACGAGGAGGGCTTCACGCCCGTGGAGGGGGTCGCGCGGGCGGTGGATGACCGGACCGCGGCGGTGGTGATCCAGCAGCCCAACTTCTTCGGCGGGATCGAAGACGCGCACGCAGTTGGGGAGGTGGCCCGGTCGGCGGGGGCGTTGTTCGTCGTGGCGAGTGCGGATCCCCTGGCCTTCGGCCTCCTGTCCCCGCCCGGGGAGGTGGGGGCGGACATCGCGGCGGCGGAGGGCCAGCCCCTCGGCAACCCCCTGAACTTCGGAGGGCCGTATCTGGGGATCATCGCCACGCGGATGGCCTTCGTGCGGCGGATGCCGGGGCGGCTGGTGGGGGCCACGGTGGATGTGGAGGGACGGCGGGGGTTTGTGCTGACCCTGCAGACCCGGGAGCAGCACATCCGGCGGGAGAAGGCCACGAGCAACATCTGCACCAACGAGTTCCTCAACGCCCTTGCGGCCACCGTCTACCTGAGCCTGCTGGGGCCGGAGGGAGTGCGGCGGGTGGCGGAGCTGTGCGTGCGCAAGGCCCATTACCTCAAGCGCCGCATCGCGGAGCTGCCCGGCTACGGGATCGCCTTTGCGGGCCCCACGTTCCACGAGTTCGTGGTGCGCACCCCGAGGCCTGCGGAGGAGGTCGTGGCGGCCCTCGCGGCAGAGGGGTACCTGGCAGGCGTTCCGCTCGGGCGGTTTGACCCGGAGCGCACGGACCACCTCCTGGTGTGCGTCACGGAGGCGCGGACCCGGGAGGAGATGGACGGGTTGGTGGAGGCGCTGAGGCGGCTCGTATGAAGCACGCGGACTTCCCCCTGATCTTCGAGCGCAGCACGCCGGGGCGGCGGGCGCACGGGCTTCCGGACCCGGACGTGCCGGAAGAGCCCCTTCCGGCGCTGGTGCCGGAAGGGGCCCTGCGGCGTCGTCCGCCTGCCCTTCCGGAGGTGAGCGAGCTGGAGGTGGTGCGGCACTACACCCTGCTGTCGCACCGGAACTTCTCCATCGACCAGGGGTTCGTGCCGCTGGGGTCCTGCACGATGAAGTACAACCCGAAGCTGCACGAGGAGGTGGCCCGCCAGGAAGGATTTACGCGGCTACACCCCTACACCCCGGAGGAGGGGGTGCAGGGGGCGCTGCGGGTGATGTACGAGCTGGGGGAGGAGCTGCAGGAGCTGACGGGGATGGATGGGGTGACCTTCCAGCCCGCGGCGGGTGCGCACGGGGAGCTGGTGGGGCTCCTGATGATCCGGGCGTACTTCGCGCAGCGGGGGGAGGAGCGGACGAAGGTGATCGTGCCCGACAGCGCGCACGGCACAAATCCGGCCACGGCGGCCATGGCGGGCTACCGGGTGGTGACAGTACCCAGTGACGCGCGGGGGAACATGGACCTGGGCCGGCTGGAGGCGGAGCTCGGGCCGGACGTGGCGGCGGTGATGCTCACCAATCCCAACACCCTGGGGCTGTTTGAGGAGCGGGTGGACCGGATCGCGGAGCTGGTGCACGCGTGGGGGGCCCAGATGTACCTGGACGGCGCCAACCTCAACGCCATGCTGGGGATCACCCGGCCGGGCGACCAGGGGTTTGACGTGATGCACACGAACCTCCACAAGACCTTCAGCACCCCGCACGGGGGAGGAGGGCCGGGAGCGTGCGCGGTGCTGGTAAAGCGTCACCTGGAGCCGTTCCTGCCGGTTCCCGTGGTGGGGCGGAGGGGGGACCGGTACGTGCTGGAGTGGGACCGGCCGCACACGATCGGGCGGGTGCGGGCGTTTTACGGGAACTTCGGGAATCTAGTGCGGGCCTACGCGTACCTGCGGAGCCTGGGGGCGGAGGGGCTGCGGGCGGTGGCGGAGTATGCGGTGCTGCACGCCAACTACCTGCGGGCGCGCCTCGCCCCCTACTACGAGATTCCCTATGACCGGGTCTGCAAGCACGAGTTCGTGGCGAGCGCGCGGCGGCAGAAGCGGCAGAGCGGGGTCACCGCGAAGGACGTCGCGAAGCGGCTGCTGGACTACGGGTTCCACGCGCCCACGGTGTACTTCCCCCTGATCGTGGAGGAGGGGCTGATGATCGAGCCCACGGAGACGGAGAGCCTGCAGGTGCTGGACGCGTTCGCGGAGGCGATGATCGCCATCGACCGGGAAGCCCGCGAGGATCCGGAGGTGGTGAAGACGGCACCCCACACGACCCCCGTGCGGCGGCTGGACGAGGTGCGGGCCGCCCGCTTCCCCGACCTCCGGTGGAAGCCCGAGCGGAGGGATGCGCCGTGAGCGCGCGCACCCTTGCCTTAGCGGCCCTGGGCGCAGGCCTGACCGCCGTCTGCGCCCAGCTAAGCCTCACCCTGCCGCTTCTGACCACCGTGCCGTTCACCCTCCAGGTGTTCGCGGTGCTCCTGGTCGGGGCCGTGCTGGGCGCGCGGGCCGGGGCCCTCGCACAGCTCGTGTACCTGCTGTTGGGCGCCGCAGGAGTCCCCGTGTTCGCCCACGGCCGGGCCGGTCTTCCGGTCCTCGTGGGTCCCACGGGCGGGTACCTCTGGTCCTACCCCCTTGCGGCGTTTGTGGTGGGCTGGGCCGCGGATCGGGCGGCGGACCGCAAGGGCTTCCTACGGTCTGGGGCCGCGGGCATGGTGGTGGGGATTGGGTGCATCTATGCGCTTGGGGTGGTGGGGCTTGTGCTCTCGGGAGCCGCGCCCACGGTGGGGCATGCGGTGCGGATCGGGGTCGTGCCCTTCGTGTGGTTTGACCTCCTGAAGGCCGCCCTGGCGCTGGGGGTGGCGGACCGGATCCGGGCGGTGGTCCCGAGCCGGGCTCTTGCGGGATGAGGCCTCGTCACTTCGAGTGCCGGTCCGCGACCTTGGTGGCCACGTAGGCCTCGGGCTTGGTCTTCGCGGCGTAGCCCGAGCCCGTGATCATGCCCACCACCTCGCGGATGATGGACTTGGTCTCCCCTCGGTCGCCCACGTCCAGGTGGATCTCGATGGGGAGGTTCGCGTAGCCGTTGCAGGCGAGGGCCGCGGACAGCCGCGAGGCCACCTCCAGGCTGAGGGCCGCCTCGTAAAGGATGCGCTGGCGGAGGCTCGTGATCTTTCGGTTGACCTGCTTGCGGTAGAAGTACCGGGCCCCCCGTCCCACCCGGTGGATCACGACCGCGGTCACAAAGCAGGTTCCCTCCGAGACCACGGAGTCGGTTCCGATGATGAGGTGGTACTGCTGCTCCGGCGCCTCCTCCACGAAGGCCACCAGGGCGCGGAACAGCTCCTCGAAGCTGAGGCGCCCATGGGTCGGGCTCACGTACTCCACGATCCGCTCCTGCCTTGAGTATAGATCGGCGCCGGGCGCCGGTCGATCACGCCGGCGGGAGCGGGCCGTCGTAGACGAAGGGGACGTGGATGCGCATGGGCCGCTCCCGCACCAGCTCCTCCAGCACGTGGGCCGCGATCCCCGCACACCGTCCTAGGAGGAACACGAGCCTCCCGACCTCCGGCGGGAACTCCAGGCCCACCAGCACCGCGGCCAGGGCCCCATCCACGTTCACGGGGAGGGACCGGCCCGCGGCCCGGGAGGCGGCTTCCGCGATGGCCTGCAGGAGGGCGATGGCGGAGGCGGCCACCCCCTCTTCCTGGGCCATCTCCCACAGGACCACGGTGCGGGGGTCCGGGTCGTGCACCCGGTGGCCGAGGCCGGGGATCCGCTGGCCCCGGCTGCGGTACTCCGCCATGATGCGCTCCGCCACCGCCTCGTACGGGAGCTCCTCGGTCCGCATGCGCTCTAGCCCCCCGTACAGCATGCGCATCGCCTCCTCCCCTGCCCCGCCGTGCGCGTCGCCGATGGCCAGGAGTCCTCCGGCCACCGCGGCTTCCGGGGCGCGGCGGTTGCCGCTCGCGATGACCCGGGCGGCCATGGTGGACGGCGGGGTGGGCCCGTGGTCCGAGACGGCCACGAGGATGGCGTTCCACAGCTTTGCCTCCGAAGGGGTGGGGAGCCGGCCCCGCAACAGCAGGAAGGCCACCTCCCCAAAGCCCACCTTCCGCATGAGGTCCTCGATGGGGTATCCGCGGAGGAGGATGCGGTTGCGGTCGTAGGTGGAGATGGCGGTCCGCCAGGGTTCCTGCATCAGATCACCCCCTCACGCCGCAGGTGCTCGAGCTCTTCCTCGGAGAGGCCCAGCTCCTCCCGGTACACCGCCTCGTTGTGCTCGCCCAACCGCGGGCCAGGGTGCCGGATCTTCCCCGGTGTGGCCGAGAGACGGGGGACCGGCCCCATCATGGGGAGGTGGCCCAGCTCGGGATCCAGGACGTCCACCACTATGCCCCGTGCGCGTACATGGGGATCCTCGAGGAACTGGGCGGGGGTGTACACGGGCGCCGCGGTGACCTCGTGCGCCTCGAACCGCTCCATCCACTCCACGAGCGGCCGCGTTCCGATGATCTCCGCGAGGATCCGGTCCAGCTCCTCCACGTGCCGCACCCGGTCCTCGTTCGTGCGGAACCGCGGGTCCTCCAGGAGGTCCGGTCGGCCGACGGCGTGGAAGAACCGGGCCGCGGTCTGCGGGGTGGAGCCGGAGACCGCGACCCACTGTCCGTCCGCGGTGCGGTAGGTGTTGCGGGGGGCCGCGTTCCACGAGCGGTTCCCGACCCGCTCCCGGACGATCCCGAGGAGCCGAACCTCCGCGGCGAGGGGACCCAGCACGCTCGCGAGCGGCTCTAGCAGGGAGAGGTCGATGACCTGGCCCTGGCCGGTCCGCTCCGCGTGCCGCAGGGCCATCAGGGCGGCTGCGGCTCCGTACAGGGCCGCCACCATGTCCGCGAGGGGAAAGGGCGGCAGGGTCGGAGGTCCGTCCGGCAGGCCGGTGAGGCTCGCGAACCCGCTCATGGCCTCCACGAGGGTCCCGAGCCCTGGCCGGTTCCGGTAGGGGCCGTCCTGTCCCCACCCGGAGATGCGCACTACCACGAGATCCGGCCGCCAGGCGAGGAGCACGTCCGGCCCGATCCCCCACCGCTCCAGGGTCCCCGGCATGAAGCTCTCCACCACCACCGCGGACCGCTCCACGAGCCGCTGAAGGAGCGGCTTGGCCTGTGGGTGCCGGAGGTCGAGGGTGATGCTGCGCTTGCTTCGGGCGTACACCCGCCACCAGAGATCCAGCCCCTGGGTGCGCCAGGTCCGCATGGGATCCCCCACGCGGGGCTGTTCGACCTTCACCACGTCCGCGCCGAAGTCCGCGAGCAGCTGGGTGAGTACGTTTCCGGCCACGAGGCGCGAGAGGTCCAGCACCCGGAGGCCGGAGAGGGCCTGGGCGTCCTTCATGGGCGTTCCTCCGCTTGGGGTTTCTCGGCGGCGGGCAGGGTGATGGCCCACTCCGGCGGCAGGAAGAGGCGCACGGTCCCCGCGAGCGGGCGGTCCACCTCCACCCGCATCGATCCCGCCGGGGTTTCCACGAGGTACTGGTAGACGGCCCCGAGGTAAAGGCCAGAGCGCACCTCGCCCACCAGCAGGTTCTCCGCGGGTGGGCTCCCTTCCACCACGCGGATCCGGTGCGGCCGGATGGCGACCCACACGGGATCTGAGGCCTGCACGGGCTTCACCGTGGCCGCACGCAGCACCGTCCCGTCCCCCAGTCGCACCCGGACCCGCCGGCCGTCCTCTGGGCCCAGCACCGTGCCCCGCAGGAAGTTGCACGAGCCGATGAAGTCGGCCACGAAGGGATCCTGGGGCTGCTCGTAGATCTCCTGGGGCGTCCCCACGGCCGCGATGCGGCCCTGCCTCATGACGACGACGCGGTCGGAGAGGCTCAGGGCCTCCGCCTGGTCGTGGGTGACGTAGAGGGTGGTGATGCGAAGCCGCCGCTGCAGCTCCCGAAGCCAGAACCGCGCCTGCTCCCGCAGCTTGGCGTCGAGGTTGCTGAGGGGCTCGTCTAAGAGCAGGATGGCGGGCTCGTACACCAGGGCCCGGGCCAGGGCCACCCGCTGCTGCTGGCCGCCCGAGAGCTGGTGCGGGTAGCGGCCCTCGAGACCTTCCAGCTGCAGGAGGGCCAGCACCCGCTCGATCCGGTCCCGGATCTCCGCGGGGCTCATCCGGCGCAGGCGCAGGGGGAAGCTGAGGTTCTCGAACACGGTCATGTGGGGCCAGAGGGCGTAGGACTGGAAGACCATGCCCACGTTGCGGGCCTCCGGCGCCACGAAGACCCGCCGGCGGGCGTCGACCAGCACGCGGTCTCCGGCCCGGATGACGCCTTCGTCGGGGATCTCGAGCCCCGCGATGCAGTTCAGGGTGGTGGTCTTGCCACACCCGGAAGGTCCCAGGAGCGTCACCAGCTCTCCGGATCCCGCGGTGAAGGTGACCCCATCCACGGCCACGACCCCGTCGAACCGCTTGCACAGCCCTTCCACGGCCACCTCAGACATGGAGGTCCCCTCCGACCAAGCGGCGGGCGACGGCCAGCCACAGGGCCGTGATCCCCACCTGGACCACGGCGAGGGCCGCCACGGGCCCGCTGTCGCCCTGCCGCCACAGCTCGATCATGGTGGTGCCCATCACCTCGCTGCCCCGTGCGAACAGGAACACCGCGGAGGCGTACTCCTTGAGGAAGGTGATAAACAGGAGCGCGTAGCCGCTGTAGAGCGCACCCCGCAGCAGGGGGAGGAGGATGCGGGCCGCGGTAGTGGTCCAGCCGGCCCCCACCACCCGCGCGGCCCGATCCAGCTCCTCGCCGATGCGCAGCAGGGCGGGGCTCACCGCGCCGAAGCCGTAGGGGATGTACCGGGCGATGAAGGCGAGGGTGAGGCCGAAGACCGTATTCCGGATCGCGCCGAGGCCCGGGATCAGGAGGAACGTCCACAGGAACCCGATCCCCACGATGATGCCGGGGATGGCGCGCGGGTACAGGGCGAGGTAGGTGAGGGGTCTGCGGGCGGGGAAGTCCGAACCGTGTTCGCCACCAAAGACGCGCTTCCAGCGGGCCAGGAACGCCTCGATCTTAGAGCGGTCCGCGAGGTCCGGGTCGTACGAGAAGATGATCAGGTTCCGCTCCCCCACGGCCCGGGCGAGGTCGGTGAGGTGGTGCTTCGCCTTGCCCGCGACGTCCGGCCGGTAGGCCACAAGCCCCCCTTCCGCGAAGGCGATCTGCCCCCGCTCGGAGAGGATGAAGTCCAGCAGCAGCCGCGCGGAGTTCGGGCTTCGCGCGGCCCGGGTGATGGCCATCCCGCGGTTGGCCACCGGGGTACCGTCCCGCATCATCCCCCACCCCAGCACGGGCTCCGCCGCGGGGAAGCGTGGGAAGACGGAGATGGTGGAGACGAAGTAGCCCACGATGGTCTCCCCCGCGATGACGCTGTCGATCATCCGGCCCGCGCTGCTCTCCAGCCGTACTCCGGCCTTGCCCAACGTCTCCAGCATCCGCCATCCCCGCTCCCCGTGGCGCTTGAGCCAGAACCAGTTGATGGCGAACCCGGTTGCCACCCGCTCCGCGTCATACGTGGTGAGGCGGTTGCGGAACGTCTGGGGGTTACTGGTGACGAGCTCCACCAGCTGGGCCATGCTGGTGGGCCAGAGGTCTTGGCGCAAGGCCCGCTTGTTTCAGATGAACCCCATGGGGTCCGCGGAGACCGTGTACACCTCCCGACCGAACCGGGCCCGCGCGGGGATGCGGCGCGCCTCCGGGGAGTCGGAGGAGAGCGCCTGCCCGCGGCGCACGAACTCCTGGAAGGCGTCCGGCGCGATGCTGATGATCATGTCCGCGGTGCGGGCGCCGCCCGCGGACTCCGCGTAGTACCGCTCGAACACCTCGGAGGACTACGACCGCGACGGCGCACAGCCACCGCACCATGCTCACACCTCCCCCTTAGAGTTCCCGACGGCCCTCCAGGGCCTTCGCCAGGGTTACCTCGTCCGCGTACTCGATGTCCCCGCCGACCGGCAGGCCGTGGGCGATCCGGGTCACCTTGATCCCGAGAGGTCGGATGAGCCGGGTGAGGTACAGGGCCGTGGCGTCCCCCTCCACCCGGGGGTTGGTGGCGATGATGACCTCCCGCACCTCCCCGCCCTGCAGCCGCTGCAGGAGCTCCCGGATCCGGAGGTCCTCCGGGCCGATCCCCTCCAGGGGCGAGATGGCACCTTGGAGCACGTGGTAGCGGCCCTTGAACTCCCGGGTGCGCTCCATGGCCAACACGTCCCGGGCGTCCTCCACCACGCACAGGACCGTGGGATCGCGGTTGGGGCTCGTGCAGATGGTGCAGGGATCCACGTCCGTCCAGGTGAAGCAGACGGAGCAGGGGCGGATGCGGGCCCGGGCCTCGACCAGGGCTTGGGCGAGCCGGTGCACCTCCTCCTCGGGCATGCGGAGGATGTAGAAGGCAAGCCGCTGGGCGGTCTTGGGGCCGACCGTGGGCAACCGCTCCAGCTCCTCCACCAGGCGCGCGAGGGATTCGGGGAGGTACATCCCAGACGATCCTACCCGAAAAGTCCGGGGATCTGTAGCCCGCCGGTAGCGGCCTGCATCCGGGCTGCGGCCAGCTCCCGGGCCCGGCGCAGGGCCTCGTTCACCGCGGCCACCACCAGGTCTTCCAGGAGGGAGACCTCCGCGGGATCCACGGCCTCCGGGGCGATGTGCAGCGCCACCAGCTCCCCCTGCCCCGTCACCACGGCCCGCACCGCCCCGCCGCCGCTAGTGGCCTCCACGCGCTCGTTTGCGAGCTCCGCCTGGACCCGGGCGATCTCCTGCTGGACCTTCTGGACCTGCTTGAGCACCTTGCCCATGTTCCACATGGCGTCCCTCCGATAGGGTCTCGGAAGTAAAGGGCCGGAATTCCACGAGTGGGCCCAGGAGGTGGGTGGCCTGCTGGACGAGGGGGTCCTGCTCGGGCGGGAGGGTGTTTTCCGGCGGGGTTGTAAACCGCACGCGCACACCCACACCCAGGACCTGCTGGATGGCCTCCTCCACCACCGCCCGGTGGCGGGGGTCGCTTAGGGTGGTGGCCGCGAAGGAGCCGCCCGTAGCCACCTGGATCACGAGGCTTCCTCCCTCCACGGCCACGGGCCGCGCATCACTCATGAGGGCGTGGGTGTAGGCTCGGCGCCGCTTGATCCCTTCCAGGATCTCGCCCCACCGCCCCGTCACCCGCTCCAGCAGGAGCCCTTCGTCCCCGTGGGGTTTTGGCGGGGGCTCAGGTGCTTCCTCCCGCGGTGTCGTGGCGGGCTCCGGGGCTCCTCGCAGCGCGCGCTCGAGCCGCTCCAGCCTAGCCCGGATGCCTTCAAGGGTCGGGTCCACCTCGGGTCGGGCGAGGCGCAGCAAGGCCAACTCCAGGTTCAGGCGGGGCTGGGTGCTCCACCGGGCATCGGCCTCCGCGGCGGAGAGCACCTGGATGGCCCGCAACAGCTCCTCTTCTGAAAAGCCCTCCGCCTGACCGCGCAGGGCCCGGTACCGGTCGTCTGGGACCTCCACGAGGGAGCGGGCCTCCGGCGCCACCCGGACCACCAGCAGGTCCCGGAAGTGCTCCACCAGCCGCCGCAGCACCTGCCGCACGTCCCGGCCGCTTTCGGCCACCTCCCCGGCGAGCCGCAGGGCGGAGGCGGCGTCCTGGGCTCGGACCGCGTCCACCACCCGGTCTAAGAGATCCTCCTCGAGGCTCCCCAGCAGCCGCACGACGTCCTGTTGGGTAATGGGCCCGGCCGCGAAGGCCGCCAGCTGGTCCAAGACCGCTTCCGCATCCCGCAGGGCGCCGTCCGCGCTGCGGGCGATGAGCTGCAGGGCCGCTTCCTCGATCACAAGCCCCTCCCGCTCCGCCAGCATCCGCAGGCGCTGCACGATGAGGGGGGTCGGTACCCTCCGGAACTCGAACCGCTGGCACCGGGAGAGGATGGTGGCCGGGAGCCGGTGGGGTTCCGTGGTCACCAGCACGAACACCGCGTGGGGCGGGGGTTCCTCCAGGGTCTTCAGCAGCGCGTTCTCCGCCTGGTCGGTGAGCATGTGGGCCTCGTCGAGGATGTACACCTTGTAGCGGCACGAGGCGGGCAACAGCCGCACTTTGTCCCGGATCTCCCGGATCTCGTCGATGCCCCGGTTGCTGGCCGCGTCCAGCTCGATGACGTCCAGGGACGTCCCTTCCGTGATGGCGCGGCATGCGGCACACACCCCACACGGATGCGGGGTAGGCCCTGCTTCGCAGTTCAGGGCCTTCGCGAGGATCCGGGCCGTGGTGGTCTTGCCCGTTCCCCGGTGTCCGCTGAAGAGGTACGCGTGGGCGATGCGGCCCTGAGCGATGGCGTTCTGGAGGGTGCGAGTCACCTGCTCCTGCCCCACCACCTCCTCGAACACCGCGGGACGCCACTTGCGGTACAGGGTGAGGTGCGTGTTGGGCTCCCCCATCGGCGGCCTCGAACACTGTTATTCTACCTACGGACGGCTTCCTTGGACGGGGTTTTCCGATCTGGCGTTCTGGCCCTCCTCGCCGCGGGCGCGGCGGCGGGTGCGGTTTGGGTATACCGGGACGGGCTGCGTCGGGGGATGGGAGGTGCTGCGCTCGTCTGGGCCCTGGCCACGGCCCTCCTCGCCCCCGCCTTCTTCCCCCTCTACGTCCTGGTCGTGCGGCCCCGCCGCGCCGACGAGCAGACCTGGGACCTTCCCGAGGTGGTCGGGGTCGCGGGACTCGTAATCGTGACGCTGCCCCTCGTGGTGAGTCTCCTCGGCGGCCTCTCCCTCGACTTCCCTTCCTTGGCAGGCGCCGTGGTGGGCCAGAGCGTGGTATTTGTGGGCGGGTGCGCGTACGTGGCACGTGTCCGGTACGGCCTTCCGCTCCAGGCCCTCGGGTATACCGGAACCCGCTGGCCCACGCAGGTCCTGCAGGGGCTTTTCGTCTCCGCCCTGCTTATCCCCGTGGTGCACTATCTCGTGCAGCCTGCCTCCCTCTACCTCCTCGGGCTCCTCATCGGGCACGACCAGGCGCGGTGGCTGGCGGAGCGGGAGGAGGCCAATAACCCCATCCTCCAGGCCCTGCCGCCCCTCTCCGATCCGGCTCAGGTAGTGGGGTTTGCGTTCCTCGTGGCGGTCCTGGTGCCCGTGGCGGAGGAGACCTTCTTCCGGGGCTTCCTCTACCCGCCTCTGCGGCGGCACTACGGGGTCCGGGGCGCGACCTTCCTCTCGGCGGCCTTCTTCGCCGCGGTCCACCTCCAGGTGGTGAACTTCCTCCCCATCCTGTTGCTCGGGGTGGTCCTCGCGGGGGTGTACGAGCGGACGCGTTCCCTCCTGCCCGCGGTAGTGATCCACGGGATCAACAACCTGGTGGCCCTTGCCTCCGCGTACGCGGGAAGGTAACGCGGCCGTGCACCTGCCGTCGACGGACGCACCCGCGGCGGTTTCCGCATGGTCCGGCTCCGGCCAGGTGCCCCTGCGGCACACGGGAGGGACTGCTTACCGTTGCTTCCTTCCGGACCTGGCGGGGTTCGCAGGCTCCCGTTGCGCAGGACCCAGCCTTCCTCACCGTCCGGGCGGGCCGGACCCGTAGGCACGCCGCCTCGGGCGAGGAATTCAGCCCCCCTGTGGCGGGTTGAGGGTACAGGGAACCGCCAGTTCCCCGCCTAGCACGGCCGCGCAACTGATTATACCACCGGCTCCCGCCGGCGCAGGCAGAGGGCGATGCGGTGGGCTTCGTAGAGGGCGAGGTGGGCGAGGGCCGGGGAGAGGGATCCTTGGCGCACCCGGTGCTCCAGCTCCTCCACGTCCACGACCTCGACCTGCCCGGTGGCAAAACAGACCACGTCCACCTCTAGGTCCACGTAGGCGGCGAACGTGGGGTAGATCTCCACGGGCGTGTTCACGTTGTAGATCTCGCCCATCGTCTCTTCGTCCTCCCGGAAGTACCGGCGTCGCGCCCACCAGGCTCCCTCCTGCAGCTCCACGACTCCCCAGTCTCCCGCCCGCCGCTCCACGCCCAGGCTGTCGTAGGTCCCGCCGGGCCGGAAGGTACGACGGACCCACAGCCGGCCGACCTCCACCCGCTCCACCGTGCCGCGGAGCACCAGGGTGCGGCCTCCGGGCTTGCGGTGGTGGATCCGGTACGGGGATCCAGGGGTGATGCGGTCCCAGATCAGGGCCCGCTCCAAGGTCCGGACGAGGTCCGGATGGGCGCCCTTTTCCTCCGCCTCCCGCAGCCGGCCGTCGTCGCACGCCACGAGCCGGTGGTGCCCGGGAAGGGTGGATGCGTAGCGGGCCCGCACCCGGTCCAGGAGCGTCTTCACCGGCGCGGGAAAGTCTACGGCACAGGTGAGGATCCCTTCCCGGGGCGGCCGGACCCGGAACACCGCCAAGGGCAGGGTCCGGCGCAGGGCCCGCGCGACCGCCCGCACTCCCGGCACAGAACCCGTGATGAGGATCCCCTGACGATCGCCTTGGTCCCCGATGCGGACCTCCGGCGGGATCGGCTCTTCTGGAAGACCGAACCGCTGCCGGACGGAGGGAGACGGGTCCGCGATGCGGAACCCGCTCTCCAGGAGCAGGGCCGTGAGGGCGGTGGTGTAGATCCCGCGGATCCTAACGCCGGTAGCCGATCCCACGGATGCGCACGCGCCGATCCTCGAGGGAGACGACGGCACCCAGGAGCTCCTGCACGAGCCAGAGGTTCGTGTCCACGTGGTCCGTAACCTCCGGGATCAGGAACTCAGAAGTGCCTTCCGCGAGGGCCGCATAGACCACGATCTGGTCCGCGAGGTGCCGGTCCACGGTGGCCCCGCTGTGGAGGTCTGTGAGCAGCATCCGGGCCACCTCGTCCGCGATGGCCTCCGAGGGCCGTCCGGGGGCGCCCGCGAGGTCCGCGCCCAGCCGGCAGCCCGTTCTGGTCTCCACGAAGACCGCGAGCGCCGCCCCCGGCTGCAGGGCCGTGCGGTCGTAGACCACCTCGATCTCGGCCCGCAACTCGGCCTGTGCGAGCTTCTCCGCGCACCGCCGGGCCATCCGGTCGCTCACCCGCCGCGCCTGCAGGTGGGAGGAGAGGGCGATCCCCCAGGTCCGTACCACCTGGCCCTGTTCCACCAGGGCGAGGGGACGCAAAGCGCCCTCCACGGGCTCCACCCGTACCTCCAGGACCCCCCCACCTCTCGGCACGTATCCGGGCCGGAGGACCTCCACCTCTGCCCGCAACCCCATGCGCTGGAGGATCGGGAGGACCACATGCTGCAGGTGGAAGGCGGAGGGCGCGAAGTCCTGGAAGAGCCCTCCCTCGATGCGGAACACGCTGGGTTGTGGGGCGAAGGCGGCCACGGGCAGCACGGTCAGGGCGAGGAGGGTGGTGGAGCCCGCGCTCCCGATGTCCCAGGCGTAGCGGCCGCCCCGAGGGGGCGAGGAGGGACGGAGGGTGAACTCCCGGGCGCCCACCCGGGCGCCCTCCAGGCGGGCCGCGCACAGCTCCGCGACCGCCTCCAGGGCCCGCAGGTGTTGGGCCCGCAGCCCCGGCTCCTCCCGCCGGGCGCGGACGTTCGTGACGCGGAGGTCCTGCCCCAGGAGGGCCACGAGGGAGGCCGCGGTGCGCACGATGGTCCCGCTTCCGGACCGCTGGGCGCCGTCGATCTCCACCATCCTGCCCTCACCATACGGAGCCGCGCTGGCCGCGGGCAAACCAGACGGGCGTGCAGAGGGGCTGGGTCACACGGTGGCGGAGGGGGTGGGATTTGAACCCACGAGGCAGGTGTTTGCCTGCCTACGCGCTCTCCAGGCGCGCCGGATCAACCAGGCTCCCGCACCCCTCCGCGCCGCGCTTCCAGTATACTGGTGCGGTCGCCCGTCGGCCAAGGCGCGGGGGTACTCGCCAGGCCAGATGTCCCGTGGTCAGGAGATCCGCTCAGCTTCTACCACGCCCGGCTCCGGACCTGCTCCTCCTCCACCAGCCTCGGCTTTCCGTGGTGCCCATCGACCCTCTCTCCCGGGATCGGATCTGCGCGCTCGGCGGACTTCCCCCCGAGGGCCGCGGGCCGTACCATAGTTGTGGCCCCACCTGGTCATCCTGAGGCGAGAGGACATCCGATGTCGGACCGCTACAGCCGTCTCCTCGCGGAGTACACCGCGTCCGTCCGATGGGAACGCCTGAGCCCCGAGGTGGTGCACGAGGTCAAGCGTCGGGTGCTCGACAGCCTCGGCGTAGCCCTGGCGGCGTTCGCGGAGGACGCGCCCAAGGCCGCCCGGAGGTATGCCTACACCCTCTCCGCCCCGAACGGGGCAACCCTGTGGGGAACGCCCCTGAAGGCCCCGCCCGGCGTGGCGGCGTTCGCCAACGCGGTGATGGTGCGCTACCTCGACTTCAACGACACCTACCTCTCCCGCGAGCCCCTCCACCCCAGCGACATGATCCCGGCCCTCGTGGCCCTCGCGGAGTGGCGGGCGTGTCATCCGCGTGACCTCATCGCGGCCATCGCCCTCGCCTACGAGGTCGGCGTGTGCCTGTGCGACGCGGCGAGCCTGCGCTCGCACGGGTGGGATCACGTGAACTACACGGCCCTGGGGACGGCATGCGGAGCCGCTTTCCTCCTGCGGCTGACGCCGTCGCAGGCGGAGCACGCCCTGGCCATCACCGCCGTGCCGCACGCGGCCATGCGCCAGACCCGGGCGGGAGAGCTCGCCATGTGGAAGGGTGCGGCCGCGGCTGAAGCCACGCGGAACGCCCTGGAGGCGGTCCTGCTCGCGGCGAGCGGGATGACGGGGCCGTACCAGCCCTTCGAGGGCGAGATGGGGTTCTTCGCACAGCTCCTGCGGGGGGAACGGTTCGATGACGCTGCCCTCCGGCCCCTTGCGGATCAGGCGCCGCCTTCCCGCATCCGGGACACGTACATCAAGTTCTGGCCCGTGGAGTACCACGCCCAGAGCGCCGTGGACGCGGCCTTGCGGCTGCGCGCGCGCATCGGGGACCCCGCACGCATCGCCTCCGTCCACATCGAGACCTTCCGGGCCGCCTACGAGATCATCGCCAAGGATCCGGAGAAGTGGGAGCCGAAGACGCGGGAGACCGCGGACCACTCCCTCCCCTACATCGTGGCCGTGGCCCTCCTGGATGGTGAGGTCGGCCGTGCCTCCTTTGCCCCCGCCCGGTTCCAGGACCCCGTCCTCCGGGCGTTCCTCAAGGACCGGGTGACCCTCCAGGAGAACCCTGACCTCACTCGCGGCTATCCGGAGGGGATCCCCAACCGCATCACGGTGCGGACCCAGGACGGGGCCACGCACGTGGAGGAGGTGCACTTCCCCCGAGGACATGCCCGCAACCCCATGACGGACGAGGAGGTCATGGAGAAGTTCCGCCGCAACGTCTCGGAGGTGTGGACTCGGGATCAAGCGGAGCGGGTCGCGGAGTGGGTGTGGCGCTTAGACGCCCAGGAGGATCTGGGGGAGCTGATGCGGCTCCTGTACGTGTGAGGGACGCATGACCTGGCTCGTGCACCCGCCGACCGAGGAGCACCCGGCCCTGCGGCTGCGCGCGCTCCTCTCAACCCGGGAGGTCCTGGCCGTTCCCGGCGTGTTCAACGCGTTGGTGGCGCGCCTCGCCCAGGAAGCGGGGTTTGAGGCCCTGTACTTCTCCGGGGCCGCCTACAGTGCAAGCCTCGCCCTTCCGGACCTGGGGCTCGTGACCCTTCCGGAGGTGGCGGAGGCGGTGCGGTGGGTGGTGCGGGCCACGCAGCTCCCCGTGATCGTCGACGCGGATGTGGGCTTTGGGGAAGCCCTCAACGTGATGCGCACGGTCCGGGAGCTGGAGGCGGCGGGCGCGGCCGCGGTGCAGATCGAGGACCAGGTGATGCCCAAGCGGTGCGGCCACCTGAGCGGGAAGGAGGTCATCCCCGCGGAGGCCATGGCGGAGAAGGTCGCGGCCGCCGTCCAGGCCCGTCGGCACCTCCTGGTGGTGGCGCGCACGGACGCCCGGGCTACCCACGGGCTTGAGGAGGTGATCCGCCGGGGCCGGCTGTACGCGGAAGCCGGGGCAGACGTGTTCTTCCCGGAAGCCCTCGAGAGCCCTGAGGAGTTCCGGGCGGTGGCGGAGGCGGTGCAGGTTCCACTTCTTGCCAACATGACAGAATTCGGCCGCACCCCACTGCTCTCCGTGGAGACGTTCCGCCGCCTCGGCTACCGGATCGTGATCTTCCCTGTGACGGCCCTCCGGGTGGCCATGCGGGCCGTGGCAGAGCTCTTTTGGGACCTCCGGGAAAAGGGCACGCAGGCGGACTGGATTCCCCGCATGCAGACCCGGGGGGAGCTCTATGACCTCCTCCGGTACGACGCCTATGAGGCCCTGGACCGGAAGCTGACTGGGAGGTGACGCATGACGGAGATCCCCTACAGCCCCGGACTGGAAGGTGTGATCGCCACCGTCACCCGCATCAGCTACCTCGATACGGACCACGAGAAGATCCTCGTCCGCGGCTACGACCTCATCGAGCTCGCGCAGCACCGCACGTACGTGGACGCCGCCTACCTCCTGTTCTACGGGGAGCTCCCCACGTCCGAGCAGGCCTCGGAGTTTGAGCGGAGGCTCTGCACGTCCGCACAGGTCCCGGAGGCGGCGTACCAGATGCTGGCCCTTCTCCCCCGCACCACCTCCGTGATGGACGCCCTGCGCACCGGGATCTCGTTCCTGGCGGGGTACGAGGACCCCGCGGTTCTGGACGATCCCCGTCCGCAGGCGAACCGGGAAAAAGGCCTGCGGCTGCTCGCGAAGGCCCCGACCCTTGCCGTGAACGCCTACCGGATCCTGAACGGGCAGCCGCCCGTGCGGCCGGACGAGGGGGCGGGGTTTGTAGGCGGGTTCCTCGCGATGATCCTGGGGAACCGGCCTGATCCCGGTGCCCTGCGCGTCTTCGACGCCATCCTGACCTGCTACATCGAGCACGAGATGCCGAACTCCACCTTCTCGGCCCGGGTGATCGCCTCGACCCTCTCGGACCTCTACGGTGCCGTGACCGGCGCCGCGGCCTCCCTCAAAGGGCCCCTGCACGGGGGAGCCAACGAGGCCTCCATGCGCATGCTCCTGGAGATCCTGGAGCAGGGCGGCGCCGCGCGAGCGGAGGCCTACGTGATGGAGAAGCTGCAGCAGCGGGCCCGCATCATGGGGTTCGGCCACCGGGTGTACATGAGGCGGCCTGATCCTCGGGCAGTGCTCCTCCAGCAGTACCTCCCGCAGCTAGCCGACCGCCGGCCCGATGGCCCGGAGCTCCTGGCCATCTACCGCACCGTGGAAGGCGTCATGGCCCGGGAGAAGGGCCTCTACCCGAACGTGGACTACCCCATCGGGCTCTTGCTGTACCTGTTGGGCGTGCCCATCCCCCTCTACACGCCCGTCTTCCTGTGCGCCCGGATCGCGGGGCTCGTGGCGCACGTGGTCGAGCAGCAGGAGGACAACCGCCTGTTCCGGCCTCGGGTGCGGTACGAGGGCCCTCCCTACCGGCCCGTAGGGTAGGAGGCCTGGGCGGAGGTTCTGTCTGCGTCTGAGCTCCTCCAACACCCCGTTGCCATAGGTGGCGTTCGCGAGCCCCCCACGACCGGGTCGGGAAGCTGGACCTCGCGGTCGTAGGGCCCGATGATCCATTCTGCCAGGACGAGCGGCCTGCTCCGTGGCGCGAAGGCGGTTATCATGGACCCATCGGTATGTGGGGAGGGTCACATGGCCCATGATGTACGCGTGGTGGTACTGGGGGGCGGGTTGGCGGATTGTTCACCGCGGTGACCGCCGCACGGGTGCTGCGCGGCCGTGCGCGAGTCCTGCTCGTGGACCGGAACGACTTCTTCCTCTTTACGCCGCTCCTGTATGAGGTGGTTACCGGGCAGCTCAAGCCGGAGCACGTAGCACGTCCCCTGGGGAGGCTCGTGCCGCGCACTGTGGCGTTCGTGCAGGCCACCGTCCAGAGTGTGGATCTCCGGAGCCGCATCGTGCGGGCGGATCACGGCGAGCTCAGGTACGACTTCCTGGTCCTGGCCCTGGGGTCGGAACCGAACTTCTACGGGATCCCGGGCGCGGAGCAGTACGCGTTGACGTTCAAGTGGCTTCCCGATGCCCTGCGTTTGCGCCAGTTCGTGCTGGATCGGCTGGAGCAGGCCCGCCACATCGGGAGGGCGCTGCGCATCACGGTCGTGGGCGCGGGATGTACAGGTGTAGAGCTCGCCGCGGACCTGCACGACTGGGTGCGCGCTCCGGCCGCGGGCCAGGGTGCGGCCGCAGGGGGCTCCCGGGTCGTGCTCGTGGAGGCGATGCCGCAGCTGCTGTGCCCCACAGACCCGCGCTTGATGCGCGCCACCGTGGACGCGCTCCGGTCCCGCGAGATCGAGCTTCGGCTGGGGGCCCCCGTGGAGGCCGTGCAGCCGGACGCCGTCCTCGTGCGGCGGGGCGAGGTCCGTGAGCCGATCCCCGCAGACGTCGTGGTGTGGACCGCGGGCGTACGGCCGAACCCACTCGTGCAGCAGCTCCCCGTGCCGTTCGGCCCCGGTGGCCGCGTGCGGGTGGAGCCGACGCTGCAGGTGCCGGGGTTCCCGGAGGTGCTCGCAGTGGGGGACGTGGCGGCCTGCCCGGACTTACGCGGTGGCTACCTCCCGGCCACGGCGCAGGTCGCGGTCCAGCAGGCCGCCGCTGCGGCGCGGGCGCTGCGGGCGCTCGTGGACGGCCGAGCACCCCAGCCCTTCCGCTACCGGCGCAAGGGCGAGATCCTCGGACTGGGCCGCATGGGCGCGGTGGCCGAAGCGTTCGGGCTCCGGCTCGTGGGCTACCGGCCTGGCTGCTCGGGCGTCTGGTACACCTGGCCCGGCTGCCGGACTGGGGAGATCGGGCGGCCGTCGCGTGGGCGTGGACGCGGGGCTACGCGCTGGGTACCACGACGAGGCAAAACCCGCATTAGCGAGGTCGGCAGGACCGAATACGTAGACCAATCACCGGCGGCCCGCACAAGCTGAGCAGACCTCCTGTTGGGTGCTCGGGCCGTCTACGCCCCTGTTGCATAGAAGCGGTCTTTTCAGGAAACAAGAGGTCGGACTTAAACCTTTCTTAACCCCCTCTTAAATCTCGCTTAACGGACCTCTGGGATGGAGGAACCGAGACCAATATAGAACCAATAGAGGAAGGAGGGGAAGATCCTATGCGAGGCAGGCAGCACATGACGCGGACAGGAATCGCCTTGCTTGCTGTGGCCACTTTCCTCTCGGTGGCTTTGGCTCAGCAGCGGGCAGGAGGAACCGTTAGCCCGCCAGGCACCATCGTCATCGACGGCTCCAGCACCGTCGCTCCCCTCACCAGCGCGGTGGCGGAGGAATTCGGGAAGACCCCGCAAGGGCGGGGGGTGCGGATCACGGTGGGGATCAGCGGCACGGGCGGCGGGTTCAAGAAGTTCTGCGCGGATAGCCCCCAGTCGCGAACGGACATCCAGGACGCCTCCCGCCCCATCCGGGCAGAGGAGGACGCGGCGTGCGCCCGTAACCAGGTCACATACACGGAGGTGCCCGTGGCCATCGACGGGCTCGCGGTGGTGGTCCACCCCCGCAACACCTGGGCCACGTGCCTCACCGTGGGCGAGCTCAAGCGCCTGTGGGAGCCCCAGGCGGAGCGCCGGATCACCAGCTGGCGGCAGGTGCGCAG
>FWWM01006824.1_pt1 | contig 22534 bp, 20 predicted proteins | sample 2228351 | NCBI WGS metagenome assembly FWWM01 (sample SAMEA103939774, study PRJEB20133) | metagenome
ATCAATATAAATATTTCCCTTAGCTCTTGTGGCATAGGCTATCCAGCCTTTTCTGGAGGTAACCCTCTCCTTAACAGGCTCAAAGTATGTACCAATTTCTTTACCTTCAAGCACTGCTTTGATATTGCCATAGTTTCTACCACTTACAATGTGAACAGGAATTCCAAAGGAAGTTGCCTTTTTTGCAGCCAGAACCTTAGAATACATACCACCTGTTCCAAATCCCGTTGATGTTGGCTTAGCAAGCATTTCAATTTCCTTTGAAAATTCTTTTACATGCTTTATTATTCTTGCAGACGGGTCATTCTTAGGATCAGAATTATAAAGACCTTTTACATCCGATAAAATTATTAGATGATTAGCCTCAATAAGCCCTGAAACCAAAGCTGCAAGCTGATCATTGTCTCCAAATTTTATTTCATCGGTTGCAACGGTATCATTTTCATTAATTATAGGAACGACTTTCATTTCAAGAAGTGTGAGTATAGTATTTTTCGCATTTATGTATCTTTCTCTGTCACTAAGGTCATCCCTTGTCAGAAGAATCTGGGCAATATTTTTTCTGTATCTATAAAAATACTGCTCATACATCCACATAAGCAAAGGCTGTCCAACTGCAGCAGTTGCTTGTTTTTTTCTTATTTCCTTTGGTTTGCTCTTGAGTCCCAATTTCTTCATGCCAGAGGCAATTGCCCCAGAAGAGACCATAACAACTTCAATGCCTTTATCAGTCAGCTCAGAAATCTCCTTTGCAAAGGAGTGTATTCTCCTTTGATTGATTCTTCCCATCTTGTCTGTTAAAAGATTACTTCCTATTTTTACAACTAATCTCATTTTTCACCTACTCTATCTGCCAGATATTCTAATAATTTATCAATTCCTTCTCTTTTTACTGCACTTATTGCAAAAAAATCAAGTCCCTTTTGCTTACAGTAAGTCTTAAGCCTTTTTAGTCTTTTTCCTTCATAGGCTAAATCAATCTTTGTTCCCACAACTGCAATTGGTTTTTCTAACAAAGCAGGATTATAAAGAACAAGCTCTTTTTGAATTTTTTCAAAATCATCTACAGGGTCTGATTCAAGTATATCAGAGACATCAACAAGATGTAGCAATAGACTAGTTCTCTCAATATGCCTTAAAAACTGATGTCCAAGTCCTGCTCCCCTATGAGCTCCTTCAATTAATCCGGGAATATCAGCCACTACAAAGCTTTTATAATCTCCATATTTGACCAAGCCTAAGACAGGTGACAACGTAGTAAAAGGATAGTCAGCAATTTTTGGTCTTGCAGAGCTAATAACAGAGATGAGAGTTGACTTTCCTGCGTTTGGAAGTCCGATTAGTCCAATATCTGCCAAAAGTTTAAGCTCAAGAATAATCCATCGCTCTTGTCCTTTTTCTCCCAGAATAATCCATCGCTCTTGTCCTTTTTCTCCCGGCTGGGCATATCTTGGAGCTTGATTTGTTGGAGTGGCAAAATGAGCATTACCAAGTCCCCCTTTTCCTCCCTTTGCAACAACTACTGATTTTCCTTCTCCATCAAGGTCTGCAAGAATTTTGTCTGTTTCTGCGTCCTTTACAACAGTACCAACAGGAACTTTTATAATCAAATCATCACCATCTGCTCCCTTCATATTACTGCCTTTTCCGTGTTCTCCTCTTTCGGCTTTATAAGTTTTTTGATATTTGTGATCAAGAAGTGTATGAAGGTCTGAAGAGGCTTGAATTATTACATCTCCACCTTTTCCACCATCTCCTCCATCAGGACCACCTTTGGGAACATACTTTTCCCTGCGGAAGCTTATACATCCTCTTCCGCCATCACCTGCTTTAACATATATCTTTACATAATCAACAAATTTCATTGAAGGAAGGTAAAAGCGGATAGTCAATAGACTATCCGCTATAAAAATTTATTGGGCAGGCTGAGTAAGTGGATAAACGCTTACCTTAATTCTTTCCCTGTTTTTTCTCTCAAATTTTACTACACCATCAATAAGAGCGTAAAGAGTATAATCTGAGCCAACACCAACATTTGCTCCCGGATGAATCTTTGTTCCGCGTTGTCTTACAAGTATGTTTCCAGCTTTTACAAACTGTCCACCAAACCTTTTTACTCCAAGTCTTTTTGCTTTGCTGTCCCTTCCGTTTCTTGAGGAACCAACGCCTTTTTTATGTGCCATTGTTTAACCTCCTATAATTTCTTTTACCTTTACTTTAGTATACCACTGCCTATGTCCTCTTAGTCTTCTCACAGCCTTTTTAGAAGCTGGTCTGTAAACAAGAACCTTATCATCCTTTACCTCATCAATTACTTCAGCCTTCACTTTTAGTCCATCAATATAGGGATTTCCAACTTTTAATCCTGTCTCAGATTTTACAAATAAAACCTTGTCAAAGACAACCTCATCACCAGCCTTCAAATTAAGCTTTTCTACTTTTAAAACATCTCCAGCCTTTACCTTATACTGTTTGCCTCCAGTTTCTATAACTGCATACATAAAAAATCACCTCCCTATGGAATTACTTTATTCAATGGATATTCTACAAAACCAGATGCTCCAGCATCTTTAAGCTTTGGTAAAATTTCCCTTACCTTTTTCTCATCTATTATAACTTCAAGGGCATACCAATTTTCATCATATAGCTGAGATATTGTTGGAGAGTGCAAAGAATTTAACAAACTTAAAACTCTTTTTAAAGAATCCTTCGGGACATTCATTTTAAGTCCAACCTTTTCCTCTGCTAAAAGAGCTCCTTGAAGAAGCATTGTAATATCCTGCATTTTCTTTTTTTTCCAGGAATCTCTCCATGCATTCTTGTTTGAGATAAATCGTGTTGTTGACTCTAATATCGTTTCAATAACTCTAAGTTTATTTGCCTTAAGTGATGTTCCTGTTTCAGTTAGGTCAACAATAGCATCCGCAAGGTATGGCGGCTTTACCTCTGTTGCTCCCCATGAAAAATATACATCAGCCTTTATTCCTTTGGATTTTAAATATCTTTTCGTGAAACCCATCAACTCAGTAGCTATTCTTTTGCCCTGTAAATCTTCAATTGTCTTTATAGGAGAGTCCTCAGGAACAGCAATAACCCATCTAACAGGTCTAAAACCTTCTTTTGCGTATTTCAATTCAGCAACCTCAACAACATCAACATTCTGCTCAATTATCCAGTCATATCCTGTTAATCCACAATCAAGATAGCCTTCCTCAACATATATTGGAATCTCCTGAGCCCTAAGAAGCATACATGATATTTCCTCGTCATCTATAAAAGGATAATAAGACCTATGGGATACATGTATATTAAAACCAGCCTTTTTAAATAGCTTAAGCGTTGACTCCTGTAAGCTTCCCTTTGGTAAACCCAGCTTTAAAATCTTATCCCCCATTTAATAAAAGACCTCCTCTTTAAAATATACAGAAATTATAGTTTAAAAACTTTTTAAAACTTCAGTCAACCCTAAGTTAGGAAAGCATTTGTCATACGAGTCTTTATTTGGGCGAATTAGTCTCTCCTCATAGCGCCATAGTGAGATAGGGCTACCGAACGGCAGTGAATTATTTATCAAATGAAGAATAATTGAGATATTTTTATAGTTGCGAAGTATAACCTTTATCTGGCATTGTAAGGTTGTCCTCCTTTTTATCGTTGCAAGGAGCGATAGGGGAGAAGCAATCACGCTTTTTTCTTCCAAAAAAAAGAGGTCACTTCGGCTTGTCTCGCAAGCCTCGTAATGATGGGAAAAAGTGTTATTGCAAGCCTGCCGAAAGGCAGGCTTGCCAATCTCTCCTTTTGCCTTTCACTCCTTACGTCTCACTTCTCACTTTTTAAGTCTCACATCTTACTTTTTACGAATGTTGAGAGATTGCTTCTTCGCTATCGCTCCTCGCAATGAGGGGGGTGGTGTTCACCAATCACCATTCACTAATCACCATCCACCAATTAGAGACTGCTTCGCCTCCTTCGGAGGCTCGTAGTGACAATGTGGGTAATTGCCACGCTATCGCTCGCAACAGAGTGGCTCGCAGTGACAGTGTAGAGGCATTGCCACGATAACGCTATCAAATTAGGAATAACATTGACAGATTTCTATCTCTATTTTTACGGTTACACAATACAATTTGATAAAGAAATGACAATTATGTTAACTTATCATTTAAGTACCAAAAGATTAGGAGTAAAACAATGGGGAAGATGAAAGGGGCAGAAATTTTAATTGAATGTTTGAAAAGGGAGGGTGTTAAACACATTTTCGGTTATCCAGGAGGCGTCATACTTGACATATTTGACCTGCTATACGATGATCCTGATATAAAACTTATTCTAACAAGACATGAACAAGGAGCAACCCATGCAGCAGATGGATATGCAAGGGTAACAGGCAAACCGGGAGTTGTGCTTGTTACAAGTGGACCTGGTGCTACTAATACAGTAACGGGAATTGCAACCGCATACATGGATTCTGTTCCTTTGGTTATTTTTACTGGACAGGTACCTACTTTTCTCATTGGAAATGATGCATTTCAGGAAGCTGACATAGTTGGTATAACAAGGCCTTGTACGAAATATAATATTCTTGTCAAGGATGTTAAAGACCTTGCATTGCAAGTAAGAGAAGCCTTTTACATAGCTACAACTGGTAGACCCGGACCTGTTCTTGTGGATTTACCAAAGGATGTTACGCAGGGAAGAGCAGAATTTTCTTGGCCCGAAAGAATTCAAATCAGAAGTTATAACCCAACATATGAAGGTAACTATTACATGATAAAAAAGGCAGCACAGGAAATTTCAAAGGCAAAGAAACCAGTCATAATTGCTGGTGGTGGGTGTGTAATTTCTGGTGCCCATGAGCATTTAAGAGAGCTGGCAGAAATTACGCAGATTCCTGTAACAAACACATTGATGGGACTTGGAAGTTTCCCTGGAACCCATGAGCTTTTTCTTGGAATGCTTGGAATGCATGGAACTTACTATGCAAATATGGCAGTTCAGAATGCCGATTTAATTATTGGCATAGGTATGAGATTTGACGATAGAGTTACTGGAAAAACAGCTGCATTCGCACCAAATGCAAAAATTATTCACATAGACATTGATCCTACTTCTATCCGAAAAAATGTCAGAGTAGATATTCCAATAGTAGGAGATGTGAGCAGAGTTCTGAAGGTTTTAAACAAAATTCTTAAGGAAGAAATAAAACCCCAGTGGGAAGAGGTCAGAAAAGCTTGGATTAAACAAATAGCTCAATGGAAAAAGGAAAGGCCTCTTACTTATGAATTTGACCCAGAAGTTATTAAGCCTCAATATGTTATTGAGAAGATATACGAAATAACTCAGGGTGATGCGATTATTACAACAGAAGTCGGACAGAATCAGATGTGGGCAGCGCAGTTTTATAAGTTTGATAAGCCAAGAAGATGGGTTTCATCTGGTGGTCTTGGAACAATGGGATATGGATTTCCTGCTGCATTAGGAGCACAGCTTGCCTTTCCTGATATGACTGTAATTGACATTGCTGGAGATGGAAGCATACAAATGAACATACAGGAGCTTGCAACAGCTGTAATATACGATTTACCTGTAAAGGTAGCTATTATTAATAACAGCTATCTTGGAATGGTAAGACAGTGGCAGGAGATATTTTACAATGAAAGATATTCACATACTTATCTAAGCAGTGCACCAGATTTTGTTAAGGTAGCTGAAGCATATGGTGCAGTTGGACTTAGAGCAACAAAACCAAGTGAAGTTGAACCAGTTATCAAAGAGGCTCTTTCTATTAGAAAACCTGTGTTTATGGACTTTGTTGTTGACTGGAAAGAAAAAGTTTATCCAATGGTGCCTCCGGGAGCTGCAATTGACCAGATGATTTTTGAAGAAAAGAAAAAAGAAAGAAAACTCAAAGCAGTTAAATAGGAGGAAAAAAATGAGGCACACAATATCTGTGCTTGTTGAAAATAAATTTGGCGTGTTAGCAAGAATTGCAGGATTATTTAGTGGACGAGGATACAATATTGAGAGTCTTTCAGTTGGACCAACTTTAGATCCACAGATGGCTATAATGACAATTGTCACAACAGGAGATGACAGAGTTATTGAACAGATTACAAAACAGTTGAACAGGCTTGTTGATGTTATAAAAGTCATAGATTTGACAGAGCTTGAACATGTTGAAAGGGAGATGATTTTAGTAAAGGTTGCTCCTAAAAAGGAGAACAGACTTGAAGTATTAAAAACAGTTGAAATTTTTAGAGGGAGAGTTGTGGATTCAGGACCAACTACTTATACCATAGAAATAACAGGTGATGAAAAAAAGATACAGGCATTTCTTGAGTTAATGAAGCCAATTGGTATCAAAGATTTTGTCAGAACAGGTAAAGTAGCCATTCCACGAGAAATTACACAGAAAAAATAAAAAATTAAAGAAAACAGGAGGGATAAATGAAAGAAAGAAAAAAGGTGTATATTATTGATGTAACAAATAGAGACGGTGTTCAGACCTCAAGAATTTTGCTCCCAAAGCTTTCAAAAACTATGCTAAATATATATCTTGACGAAATGGGTGTTTATCAGAGTGAAATAGGATTTCCAACATTAAAACATGAGGTAAACTATATTAATGCAAATCTTGAACTTGCTGAGATGGGAGTAATTAAAAGACTTCATCTTGAAGGATGGGCAAGAGCTATTCCTGAGGATGTTGAACTGGCATTTAAGAATTGTCCCAAAATCAAACATTTAAATCTCTCAGTTTCAACCTCTGATATTATGATTCAGGGAAAATTTCAAGGTAGAAAAACATGGGACGATATAGTAAAGGGAATGTACAATGCAGTAAAACTTGCAAAAGAACTTGGAGCAGAAACAGTAGGTTTTAATGCAGAGGATGCATCTCGTACAGAATTAAGCAGACTTATTGAATTTATTTTAGCTGGAAAAGAAGCAGGTGGAGATAGATTCAGATATTGCGATACTCTTGGATGTGAAGACCCAATAACAATCTATGAAAGGATACACACTCTTGCCCTTGCAACAAAATTTCCTATTGAAATGCACTGCCATAATGACCTTGGAATGGCGGAGGCAGTCTCTGTTGCAGGAGCTCAGGGTGCAATTGAGGCAGGCGTTGAAAGCTATATAAATACAACAGTTAATGGTTATGGAGAGAGGGCAGGAAATGCTGATCTTGTATCAACAATATTAGCATTGAAATTTTCTCATGGTCTAAAGGATAAGTGTCCATTGGATGAGCATATAAATCTCCGATTGGCATGGAAGATTGCAAAATATGCTTCTTATGCCTTTAACATTCCTATTCCAATAAATCAGCCAGGTGTTGGCGCTAATGCTTTTGCACATGAATCAGGAATTCATGCAGATGGAGTGCTTAAGGATCGTTCAAATTATGAGCTTTATTCTCCAGAAGATGTAGGAAGAGGAGAACCTGAACTTCTTGAGACAGGAAGAATTATAACAACTGGTGAGTACGGAGGCATAAAAGGCTTTAGATATGTTTACAGCAAACTTGGTATTGAATTTCCAAATGACGAAGAAGCAAGAAAAATTCTTGAAATTGTACAGTATGCAAATCTCCATACACAAAAACCCCTTACTGACGATGAGTTGAAATTTATTGCAAATTATCCTGACATTGTAAGACAAATTCTCACTGTAGTACCATAATTTAGACTGTTAAAATGAAAAAACAAAGATTAAGGAGGAAAAATGTATACGATTACACTGATACCAGGAGATGGAATAGGTCCTGAAATTTCTGAGGCTATGACTAAGGTTGTAAATGCCACGGGAGTAAAAATTAATTGGGAGATTCAAAATGCTGGGGAGGAAGTATATTTAAAAGAAGGAACACCTCTTCCAGACAGGGTAATAGAATCAATAAAAAAGAATAAAATCGCCATAAAGGGACCAATAACAACTCCGGTAGGAACTGGCTTCAGAAGTGTAAATGTATCTCTTAGACAGGAGCTTGATCTTTATGCCTGCGTAAGACCTTGTAAAAGTTTTAAGGGAGCAAGAACAAGATATGAAAATATTGATCTTGTGATAGTCAGAGAAAACACCGAGGATTTATATGCAGGGATAGAATTTAAAAAGGGTGAAGCCGATACACTGGAATTGATAGATTTCATTGAAAAAAAGTCTGGAAAAAAGATTAGACAAGATTCAGGAATTAGTGTAAAACCAATTTCTGTTTTTGGAACAGAAAGAATCGTCAAATTTGCCTTTGAATACGCCAAAAAACATGGTAGAAAAAAGGTTACAGCTGTTCACAAAGCGAACATTATGAAATTTAGCGATGGACTTTTCCTTGAAATAGCAAGGGAAGTTGCAACCCGTTATCCTGAGATAGAGTTTGAAGATAAAATAGTTGATAACATGTGTATGCAACTTGTTCAGAAGCCTGAGCTTTATGATGTTTTAGTTCTTCCAAATCTTTATGGCGACATAATTAGTGACCTTGCAGCTGGTCTAATCGGTGGACTTGGTTTAGCACCAGGTGCAAATATTGGCGATGAGTATGCAGTATTTGAGCCAACACATGGAAGTGCTCCAAAATATAAAGGGCTTAATAAAGTAAATCCGTTTGCAATTATCTTAAGTGCTGTGATGATGTTGAGATACATCGGAGAGACGGATGCTGCTAATAAGATAGAAAAAGCAGTGTCTGAAATAATTGAAGAGGGTAAGTATGTAACATATGACATGAAAAATCCTGATGATCCAAATCCAGCTGTTGGAACTCAGGATGTTGCGGAGGCTTTGGTAAGAAAAATAAAGAGCTATTAATGTTTTTTTATAAAATTAAATTTTATTATGGATGAAATTTTTCTTATACTTTTTCTAATTCTTCTAAATGGTATCTTCTCTGCTGCTGAAATAGGAGTTGTTACACTTAGGCGTTCAAGGCTTAGACAATTAATTGAAGAGAAGAAGTCAGGGGCTGAGATTGTAGAGAAGTTTAAAGAAAATCCTGACAGGTTTCTTGCAACAATTCAAGTTGGTATAACATTTATTGGAAGTCTTGCTTCTGCTATAGCTGGTGCATTTGCTATAAAAAATATTAAGCCTTTAATAGAGTCTATTCCAATCAAATTAATATCAGCCTCCGCAGAGGCATTAGCAGTGACCTTTATAGTAATAATAGTTACCTATATTTCTGTAGTGATGGGAGAACTTGTTCCCAAATCTATCGCCCTTTCAAATCCTGAATGGATAAGTCTCAGAACAGCAAGATTTGTAGACAGTTTTTCAAAAATAACTTCTGTATTGGTAAAAATTCTCACAACAACAACTAACTTGCTATTAAGACCTTTTGGATTGAAAGCTTTTTCAGAAAGAGGCTTTATTTCTCAGGAAGAGTTAAAGCTTTTAATTGAAGAGGGAGAGGAAAAGGGAATATTTGAGCCTCAAGAGCGTCAATTAATCCATAGTGCATTTAGTTTTTCTGATATTATGGTTAAAGAAATCATGGTTCCTGCTCCTGAGATGGTTACTCTCAGTGTATACATGAGTATACAAGAGATAAAGGAGATAATATTGGAAGAACAGTTCTCCCGTTATCCTGTAATAGGTAGGGATTTAAACGATGTAAGAGGGATACTGGTGGCAAAGGATTTTTATAATCAGCTTTTTCACAATCCTGACCCCCGAATTGAAGAAGTAAAAAAACTTCTTAAGGCACCTATGTTTGTACCTGAAACGATGAGAATTAACATACTTTTAAAAGAGATGCAGAAAAAGAGAACCCATATGGCAATAGTTGTTGATGAATATGGTTCTGTAACAGGACTTGTAACAATGGAGGATATTCTTGAAGAACTTGTTGGTGAGATAAGGGATGAAGATGAATTTGAAACTCCTGTTGTGGTTCTACCTGATGGCTCTATGATAATTGATGCTGGAATATCAATTAGAGACTTGAGGGAAGACTATGGAATAGAGATTGAAGACTCTGAAGAGTATGAAACTTTAGGTGGTTTTATTTTGACAAAGCTTCAAAGAATTCCTACAGTTGGAGATGAAGTAAGGGAAGACGGGAAAATTTTCAGTGTAGTTGAAATGGTAGGTCATAGGATTTTAAAAATTAAATATGAAACAGAGTTTTCAGCTCAAAATAGCCATTCTTCTGACAATAAATCTGTAAAATAAAACAATTAAAGTTACAACACCTGCAGAAAGTGCAACTTCCATCCAAGTTGGATAGTATTTCTCAGCAATTGGAATGTACCAATTGTATGCAATAAGGCAAACATTAAATCTGTTAAGTATAACTCCAACTGCAACAACTACAGCAGAGATTTTTACCAAAGTTGCATTTTTGTTTTTTATTGCATTTATTAAAACTAATGCAGGAGTAAAAACAAAGACTAAGATTTCAAAAAGATACCAATAACCGTAATTTGTGTTTAAGTAATGCCATTTATCATAATGGGCAAGGTCAAGAATTTTTAAAATTATATAAGCAAAAAGAGTTGCAACAATTGCTTTTCCAAGTCCAATAATCTTGGAGTTAAACTCTTCATTGCTAAAGTCTTTTATTCTGTCTTTAAAAAACTTGTGGGCAAGGGTGCTTTCAATTATTACCATTGAAATTCCTGCAAAAATGGCTGATACAAGGAAAAACAATGGAAGAAGTGCAGAGTACCAGAGAGGATGAACTTTTGTTGGTGCTATAAGGAATAATCCTCCTAATGCTGACTGATGGCCTCCTGCAATTATTACACCAAATACAGTTGCCCAAATACCAAGTTTTGAGAAGAATTCTTTCAGTTTTTCCCTTCCAAGCCATTCAAAAAAAGATGGTGACCATTCAATAAAGCAAATGATTATATAAAGGAAGAAATGCCATGCAATAAGAAACAGAATTGAATCTAATCCCCATGACCATCCAATTACATAGAAAACTCTGTAATATCTTCCAAGGTCAAACATTAAAGCAAATACAGCAAAAACATATCCAAGAAGACTTGAAAGTATTGCTGGCTTTGCTAATTTTTTGTAGTCCTTCATTCCAAAAAGATAAACAGCTGTTCCAACAGTAAGTCCTGGTGCAGCAAGTGCAATTCCTGCAAGAATATCAAAGGCTATCCAAAGTCCCCAAGGATATGTATCAGAAAGATTTGTGGCTGGTCCAAGTCCATAAATAAGCCTGTATGCCATTGAGAAAAAGGATAATCCAAGTATTATCAATGCAATAAAATTCCACACTGTAGCATGTTTTGATAGATATTCTTTAAAACTCATTCCTAAAAGTATTTTTTCTTTGAAAAAGCTATTCTCCCTCATTTTCTCCCTTTTTCTTTTTTATCATGTAGTAAGCTCCCCATACTAATGCAGGAGCTGCGAGTATTTCAAGAACTTTTACTGTAAAAAGAAAGTTTTTGCTTAATTTAGGAATTGGAGTTTTGTCAAGTTTTGGAAATCCTAATTTTTCAAATGGAACATGGGATATATAGAGCCAGCTTGTTCCACCTGCTTCATGCTCACCATAAATGTGATGAATATATCTTCCGGGATTGGCATTAATTGTTTCATAAGCAAGCTTTAATATTTCGCTTCTTTTTCCAACTTTCATCACATCCGCTGAGCATATTTCAACGCAGGCAGGTAGTTTCCCTTCTGTAATTCTGTCAAAACACATCGTACACTTTGTTACCTGAGGAGTAATTGGATCATAGTATTCGTATGCAGGAATGTCAAAAGGACAAGCAATCATGCAGTAACGACAACCAACACATAGGGATGGATTGTATAGCACTGCTCCATGCTCTGTTTTTTTGAATGCTTCAACAAAGCATGCTGAAAGGCATGCAGCATCAATGCAGTGCATGCACTGTTTTTTTACATAAACTGGATTTCCATCTACATAAAATCTATTTACCACAGTAAACTCACCTGCATGGGTTCTTCTTAGTTTGTCAAAAACAGAATGTTTCTGGTCTTTTGACTCTTCAAACTCTTTAAGTGGTCTATTTGGATTTTTATTCCATTCATTGCATGCCCATTCACATCTACGACATCCAATACATTTTGTCAAATCAACAAGAACTGCATAGGGTTCATCAATTTTTATGTTTTGCTTTTTTATATCTTCGTATTTTTGCCAATTTTTTCTATTTGCTAAATTGCCTGTTGCATATATTGATGGCTCAGCATAAGCATTTTTACTTAAAAGAGTAAGTCCAGTAACTGTAAGAGCTTTTTTGAGAAAATCTCTTCTGTTCATCCTTTGCCCTCAGTATTTCTTTTTCTCAGAAATCATACTAAAAATTGCTATAAAGACAAAGATTGAAAGCACTGCAACTGCATATTCAATTCCGTGACTTGAAAGCATTTGCTCAATTAATGGCATTTTTTACCACCTTTCTTTCATGGCAGTCTGTGCATTTCTTGGGCTTTTCTATTTTCATGCTCTCATGACATTTTATACACATTCCGTGATATGCAGATTGAAGTCTTAGTTTTTTAGTATGCATTGGTTCAAAATTTAAACTGTGACAGTTTACACAAAGTGGAGGCTCAGACTTTTTTGCCTCTGCAGTCTCCTTACTTTTGTGATGGCATCCTCTGCAAATTGTGTCTGAATTAGCATGGAAATATGTAGCAAGCCTACTTGTATTTGATATATCCGTTAATTTTTTTGCTATTTTGTAATGTGGCATTTTTACTGGTTCAAATTCCTTTTCTATGTGCTTTATCGCAACTTCTTCTTTAACTTTTTCTTTAGGTAAGACAATTTCTGAAGTCTTTTCAGTTTCCTTTTTGCCAGTGTGACATCTCTGGCAAACTTCTCTGTTTGCCAATTCAGTTTTCACAGGTGAAATAAAGTAGTGACATCCTGTGCAGTCATTATTTGAAATTATATTTTTCCTGTGACATCCCTGACAGCTTACTTGTGAGTTTAAAGAATGATAAGCAGTTGTAATATTTACGAATCCTCCTTCTTCTTTTCCTTTAAGGTCATGACATTCTTTACAAGATTTTAATGTTTCATGATGACAGTCTCTGCAGTGTTTGTTATTTTTCTCGTGAAATTCATGATTGAAAGGAACTCCTTTCATCTTAGCATTTTCTATGTTTATGAAAGCAATTTTAGGTTGATCCATTTCAGGTCTTTGAGCATCTTTTAGCTCATCCAAAGTTTTATATTTTCCTGTATGACATTTTGAGCAAACAATAGGTCCTGCTTCATTTCCTTGAATTTTATTGCTTACATGGCAGTCAACGCAAAGTAAGTGAAAGGAGTTCTTTAAATTTAAATTCTTTTCTTTTGCAACTTTCACAATTTTTGAAAGCTCTGGTCCTCTTTTTCTGCTGAGGTCATGACAGTAGTAACATGACTGTTCAGTGCCTTTTTCATAAACGAGGGCAAGCTCTTTATTTTCTTCCTCTATGTCATAGGTGTGATGGCAGAGGCTACAGTCATTTTGATGTTTTTTAACATGTTTTTCATGAAGTACAAAGTCAAAATCAAATGGAGGATACTTTACTGTGGTTCTTTCATATTCTTTTTTATGACAATCTCTGCATGAAAGGATTTCAGGTTCTGTTTTTATATTTTTTGCACTAAGTTTTTGATGACAACTTAGGCATTTACTGTGATATGAGTTTTTGATTTCATCGGAAGTCTTGCCAGTTACAAAATCAAATGAAAGAGTTCCTTCTTTTTCTTTGTGGCATTCAGTGCATACTGTTTCCTGAGTTTTGCCAAGAATTTTAGCCATAGCTTCTACATGTATTTGATGTTTAAAAATTACCTTTCCATATTCAAGTTTACCAAAAATTTCCTGATGAGCTATTTCAATTAAGTTTTCTTCCTGAGGCTTTAAAGTTCCGACTGAATAAAGAGTTTTTGTTGCAAATGCAAACACTAATATTAAAATTCCTATTAAAGCTAATCTTTTCATGGTCTCATCTCTTCAGGTATTTCCATTGTTTCTGCAATTATATCCGTAAGGAATTTAACATGTACACCAAGTTTGTAAAAGTCATTTAAATCTTCAATTCCCTTATGGCATGTATGACAAGGAGCTATTACAATTTTTGCTCCTGTATCCTTTATTTGTTCAGCCTTTACTTTTCCTCCCTCCATTCTTGCCATTTTCCATGAAGGTCCTGCATCAATCATTCCACCTCCAGCTGAACAGCAGTAGTTGTGGTCATAATTTGGGGTCATTTCAATAATTTTTTTGCATGTTGCTTTTACTATAAATCTAATCATTTCTCCCATTCCTCTGTATCTTACAATGTTGCATGGGTCTTGAATAGTGACAGGTTCTTCAATTTTTTTAGCAATTTTGATTTTTCCATCTCTTATTAGTTCATAAAAGAATTGAACTCCATGTATATATGGAATTGGAGAGTCTTTCCATCCCAAATATCTTACTCCCTCATAGACACCTGTTCTGAATGCATGTCCGCATTCTCCCATAACAATTTTTTTTACATTTAGCCTGAGTGCAACTTCATAATGGGTTTTTACAACCTTGCCCATAGTTTCAAAATCGTGGGCATAAAAGGATTTATTTGTGTAGTCCCACCCATCAGTCTCAGGAACAGTCCAGTCAATCTTTGCAACATTCATGATTTTAGCCATATTTGTAAGAAGTCCTGTCATGTATTTTGCTTCAAGTCCATGTGCAAGATAAAGGACTTCAGCATCTTTTTTTCCAACTGGAATCCTCGCATTCTTTATCTCTGCCCTTAATTCATCCTCAAGCCACTGAATTGTGTCAAGCCATTCATCTTGCCTGAACCAAAGCATGTTAGTTGTCTGCATGTGGCTGAGAGCCTGGTCTTGAATGTATTGAGGCACAGCACCGATGAGACAACAGATTCTTCTTACAAGGGAGATTAAATATGCTATGTCAATTCCAAATGGACAGAACTGAACACATCTACGGCAAAGATTGCATTCAGTAAATGCAATTCGAGCATATTTTTTTATGTCTTCCTTTGATACATTTCCTTTTTTATCTAACATATCCCATATAGTTTGTTTTACCTTAGCAGCAGGTGCATATGTTGAGTCTTCCTCATGACCAAGATAATGATGACATGAATTTGTGCACATTCCGCATCTTATACAGGTCTCAACAAAGACTTTCAGTCTGGCTGAAGCTTCTTTTTTAAGAACCCAATCAATAGCTCTTTTTATTTTTGCCTCATCAACTTTTTTTAGAGTTTCATCAATTCCTATGTCTGTAACTTCTTTTCTAACAAACTCCATTTTTTTCCTCTTCACTTAATTCACTATCCACGAGCCACTATCCACTATTCACCAAATCAATAATCCCTTGAATGTCTTACAGCTCCAAATTCACTACCGGTATGAGCCCTTGTCAAAAAGAATACGAACATATGGCTTAGTTTAGTAAACGGAACTGCAATAAGCATAAGCTCTCCAGCTATCATGTGTATTGTAAGCATTATTTTGTACTCAAGTAAAAGTTCATGATGAGCCAAAAAACCAGTTAAAAATGGAAGAGCAACTATTGTAAGAACAATGTAGTCTGAGCGAGATGTTAAAAACTTTACATCCCTCTGAGAGAGTCTTCTAAGGACTAATAAGATTAAACATACAAGGACAATTATTGTTAGAAAGTCACCTAAACCAACTGGCAGACTCCACCAACTGATTTTCCATGACTCCTGCCATAGCTCAACATGGGCTTTAAGAAAAATAGCAACAGCAAGTAAAGATATGTGAAATGCAAAAGTTATTGCAGTAAACCAAGGATGTCTTCTCATGCTTATGCTTGCATAAGGCACAAGCCAATGGAGTAAGGATCTTAATGTATATTTAACACTTAGATAAGGAAAAATGATTTTTTCCCTTTTTGCCATCTGAAGTATTGAGTATATGCGATACAACATACCTACAAAAAAAGCGATGAAAGCAATCCAAACCATTGGTCCCCGTGCAAATGTATATAAAGATGGATCTGAGAAAAACTGCTCCATTATCCCAAAACCTCACTAACTTTCATAATCTTTCTTAAATATTTTCCGTCTTTTATACATCTTACAAGTATTTTTTCTCCATCTGGGCTAAAATGAGGTTCCCATAGCATTTCATAATTTTCTTTTGAAATTTTTCCATCAATAGCGATAAAGTAAGCTCCGTCTTTTTCAACTTTTGCAACTATGTGCTGCCCATCAGGACTAAACTGTGGTGACCATATTCTGTCAAATCCCACATTCCAAGGAACTCCATCAACTGCAACTGTCCACTGATTATTTTCCCTTACAACAGCTGCAACTTTTTTTCTATTAGGTAAAAAGAAAGGTGGAAGCACTGCCTGAGAAAAAGTTCTCTTCCAAGGAACTCCATCAACTGCAACTGTCCACTTTCCAAACTCCGTAGCTACAACTGCTGAGAGCTTTTCAGTTGGAGTAAGTCTTAAATACCATACTTGAGTAAAGTTGTTCCAAATTGGTTTACCATTTAATGCAACTGTCCATCCTTTTTCAGTTTTTACAGGAGCTGCAACATCGTTTTCATTTATGAAAATAGGTTCCCATGCATTTAAGAAGATTTCGTTCCAAAGAGCACCATCTACTGCAACTGTAAACTCCTGCTGAGAAAGTCTTACAGTGGAAGCAATTTTTTTACTGTCAGGGCTAAAGCAACATCCGTAGACTGATATAAAACTTTTCTGCCAAGGCATTCCATCAACTGCAACTGTCCATATTCCCTCTTTAGCTCCGAATATATCTAATACTGGTGGATTTTTTACTTTCACATATGAGGCGGTTCTATGCCCATCAGGTGAAATAAAAAGGTCTCTTGCATCAAAAAATAAATTTTCCCAAACTTCTCCATTTAAAAATACGCCGTAGGAATCTCCTTTTTTTACATTGAATGCAATTGAGCTTCCTAATGACTGAAGATTCCATGCATAATCAAAAGTTTCATCAATTACGCTATCATCCTTTGCTAAGGTCCATTCATAATTTTGTAGGACTAAACATATAAAACTGTTTTCAGATGTAAACTGAGGAAAGCAAACTCTTTCAAATGAATTTTCCCAATGTTGTCCGTTAATGAAGGGTTTTACCTGCTTGTTTTCAGTTTCAACAACTGCTGCTATTTTTTCTCCATCATTACTTACAAGCAGTTCATGAATAAGAGGATATTCATTTTTTAACTTTCTAATGTCGCAAATTAACTTTTCCCTTGTTTGCCAGTCCCAATTTTTCATTTTGGTATATATTTAATAAAATTTTGAGAATCATTGTCAAGTTTTTTTGGATTTAAAATAAAGTTTTTTGGTATAATTTTTTTAGCCCCCTTAGCTCAGTAGGATAGAGCACAGGTTTCCTAAACCTGGTGTCGCAGGTTCAACTCCTGCAGGGGGCATCTTTCCAGACTTATCTTTTTGCTATCAAAAAATTTTTCTACTCTTTCTAAACTGCAGGATTATGTTATAATTATATTAATTTAAAAATTATCAGAAAGGAGAAATAAATCATGAAAAAATTAATTTTTCTGGCTATTTTGTTTATACCGTTCAGTGTTTTTGCGCAGCCCCGTTATAATATTCCTATAGATAATTCTCCTTTTATTGGAGCTGCAGATGCTCCGCTTGTAATTGTAGAGTTTATAGATTATCAATGACCCCATTGTGTTGAGGTCGGTCCGACCATTGATGGATTAATAGAGGAGTTTGATGGAAAAGTGAAGCTTGTTATAAAGTTCTTTCCATATAAATACAGAGATTATGCAAGAATAGCTGCTGAGGCTGCGGTTGAAGCATGGAGACAGGGAAAATTCAAAGAAATGCACTCTTTATTGATAAAAAACTCTCCAAAGCTTGACAGGGAATCTTTAATACAATACGCAAAAGATTTGAATCTTGATGTTGAAAAATTTACAAAAGCTATTGACAATTTTGAAGGAGCACAGATTATTGAGAGAGATTTGAAACTCGCCAAAGATCTTGACCTTTATGTAACTCCTGCCTTTTACATTAATGGTTTGAAAGTGCTTGGAGTAAGAGATTATGATTACTTTAAAGCAATTATTCACAAGGAGTTAAAAAATGTTAAGAAAAAGTAGTATGTGTATTTTTTTTATTGTTCTTTTCTTAGCATTAATATTAAACATTGACAGCTTTGCTTTAGATAAGAGGAAAAAAGAGCTTGCACCTCTTCCATCTCCTCCAATTCCTAAGGACAATCCAATGACTCCAGAGAAGGTTGAGCTTGGCAAAAAACTTTTCTTTGACAGACGCCTTTCTGGTGATGGAACAACAAGCTGTGCAAGTTGTCATGACCCAGAGAAAGCATTTACAGACGGAGCAGAAATATCTCTAAGTTATCCCACAACAAGAAATTTTAGAAATGCACCTACTCTAATCAATGTAGCCTACGCAAAGAGTCTTTTTTGGGATGGAAGGGCAAAAACCCTTGAAGAACAGGCTGAGTTCCCTGTAATGTCTCCCTTTGAAATGAATCAAAATCTTGATTTTGTTGAGGAAGAGATTAGAATTGTGCCTGAATACAGGGAAGCTTTTAAGAAAATTTTTGGACAAGAGGTAAATATTAAATTAATTGCAAAGGCAATAGCTGCCTTTGAAAGAACTCTTATCTCTAAAAATGCTCCTATTGACAGGTATTTAAAGGGCGACAAAAACGCATTATCTGAGGAAGCCAAAAGAGGCTTGGAAATTTTCAAGGGAAAAGGTAAATGCATTGAATGTCATTACGGACCTTACCTTAGTGATCAGAAATTCCATGCCCTGATGGTCCCAGAAAATCCAAAGTATGCAAATGAAGATAAGTTTATTGTGACAAGAAGATACATTGCTAAGATAAACAAATTTCCTGACTACATGAATGTTAAAGAGGATTTAGGTCGCTATTTTAAAACTAAGAAAAAAGAAGATTACAAGGCTTTTAAAACTCCTACATTAAGGGAAGTTGCAAAAACTGCTCCATATATGCATAATGGCATATTTAAAACACTTGATGAAGTGATTGATTTCTTTAACAAAGGTGGAGGGACGGGAAATAAAGCTCTAAAGCCTTTAAATCTTACTGAAGATGAGAAAAAAGCTTTAAAAGCCTTTTTAGTTGAAGCTTTATCCGGTGAAGATTTGAAAATAAGACCACCAGAAATACCTTAAATTGGAGGAATCATGGAAATTGAGAGAATTATTCATGAAAAACCACACTTAAAGAGTCCACTTGAGTTATATGAAAAAATAAGAAAGTTTACCGATAATTGTAAAATTGAAAAGGATAGATTAAAACTGGAGAATAGTTCGGATTTGATAGATGTCGTTTTAACAAATTTCGCGGAAGTTTTTCAGACTCCCTATGAATCAATAACATTTTTAAAAGACGAAATTTTAAAATCTGGAAAAGACCCTATAAAAGAACCTCAAACATTATGGTCTCTTGAGATTCAAAGTGAGGATTTCTCAAAAGGTGAGGTGGAAAGACTCCTATTTATTTTGAGTAAGCCTTTCTTTGTTTTTTTAAGAAAGGAAGGACAAAAAGCCTCTTTTATGGATAAAGGAAGTTGTCCGATTTGTGGAACTGATGCTTCCCTGGCGATGATCACTGAGAATAACGAAAAAATAATGATATGTCCCTTGTGTGAACACGGAGGCAGTTTTTTTAGAATTTGTTGCCCCTATTGTTTTAACAAGAATTCAACCAAAATAGAGATATTTCTTGATGATGAAGAAATAAGAGCAGAGTACTGCCTTGAATGTAATACTTACATAAAAAGTTTTAAAGAAGAACACTATTTAAAATATCAAGACCCTTTTTTGATTGATTTGGTTAGCTTACCCCTTGATATAGCTGTTCAGAAAAAAGGCTATATAAGGCGTTCACCTAATATTCTTGGACTAAGGATTATTGAGTAATGGGTGGTAAGAAAGTTTTTCATGAACTTTTAACCCTGCAAGATGCTAAGGAAAGACTCTTTTTTGAATTTAAAAAGAGAGTAAAAATTCCCATTGAAAGCGAGTTTATTCATGTAAGAGATTCTCTCAATCGCATTACTGCAGAGGCGGTTTTTGCAAAATTCTCCTCTCCCTATTTTCATTCTGCTGCAATGGATGGCTTTGCTGTCAGGGCAAGAGATACTTTTTCAGCTACCGAGAGGGAGCCTGTGAGATTAAAAATTGGAACTGATGCATTATGGATTGAAACAGGAGACCCTATTCCTGAAGGTTTTGATGCCGTTATTCCTGTTGAAGATGTAAGTGTAAGAGATGACTACATTGAGATATATTCATCAATTCCCCCTTACAACGATGTTCGTGTAATAGGTGAGGATATTGTTGCAACTGAGTTGATCATTCCTGAAAGTCACGCTGTTAGGCCTGCAGACATAGGAGCAATGCTTGCAAGCGGAATAACCCATATAAAAGTAAGAAGAAAGCCGATTGTTGGAATTATTCCAACTGGCTCTGAACTTGTTGATCCTGACACCCTTCAGGATAAACTTCCTGAGCCACCTCATCTACTTGAGTACAACTCTGCAGTTTTAAGTTCATTGGTTGAGGAAATTGGAGCAGTTGCAAAAAAATATCCAGTAGCAAAGGATGATGAAGAAGAAATAAAAAATGCTTTAAAAATAGCTCTTAAAGAGTGTGATTTAGTTTTGCTCAATGCTGGTTCAGGATATGGAAAAGAAGATTTTACATATAAAGTTATTAATGAGCTTGGAGAATTAATAATAAATGGAGTTGCTATAAAACCCGGAAAACCTTTTATTGCTGGATTTATTGAAAATAAGCCTGTATTAGGAATTCCGGGATATCCTGTCTCAGCATTTCTTTGTTTTGACCTTTTTGTAAAACCGTTAATTGAACTTTATCTTGGGGTTTCTATAAAGCATGAAGAAATACTTAAAGGAATACTTTCAAGGCAGATAAGCTCTTCAGTAGGAGTTGATGAATTTGTAAGGGTAAAGGTTGGCAAAGTAGGCGAAAAATATATTGTCACGCCAATGGGTCGTGGTGCTGGACTTCTTATGTCTGTTGTAAGAGCTGATGGATACATTATTATTCCTAACGGTTCTGAGGGATTTTCACAGGGAATGGAGGTCAATGTACATCTTTGGAGAAGAAAGGATGAAATAGACAAAACCATTGTTTGCATTGGAAGCCATGACAATACTTTAGATGTTTTGTACAATTTCCTAAGAAAAAGATATCCAGATGTAACACTTTCGTCAGCCCATGTGGGCTCAATGGGAGGCTTGGTTGCAATTAAAAAAGGTGAAGCCCATGTGGCAGGAACTCATCTTTTGGATGAAGCAACAGGTGAGTACAATGTGCCATTTATTAAGAGACTTATGCCCGAGAAAAAAGTTGTTCTTGTAAATCTTGTATATAGAATACAGGGATTTATAGTTAAAAAAGGGAATCCCAAAAATATTAAGAATTTTGAAGACCTTGTCCGTGATGATGTTGTTTTTATTAACAGACAAGCTGGCTCAGGAACAAGGCTTTTGCTTGATAAATATTTAAGAGAACTTGGTATAAATCCTTCGCAAATAAAAGGTTATGAAAAAGATGAGTACACTCACATGGGAGTTGCATCTGCTGTGCTTACAGGAAGGGCTGATGCGGGACTTGGAATTTTGGCTGCTGCTAAAGCATTGGATTTAGACTTCATTCCAGTTGCTGAAGAAAGATATGACCTTTTAATTCCTGCTGAGGTCATTGGACTGCCAATTATACAGGCATTTTTGAAAGTGATAAGTGAGGACGAAGACTTTAAGAAAGCTGTAATGAGTCTTGGTGGCTATGATGTTCGTGACATGGGAAAAATTATGTATAAAAATTAATTCTCAGCCTGTTCAATAGCCTTTTGAAGCTCGTCTTTCTCTATGTTAATAATTCTTTTTGCCCCTATAAATCTTCTTAGATAATAAGGAGCTTCAAGGCTGTCAATTGTAACTTTTTTACCCCTTGTAGATGCATGTATAAAGAGATTATCACCCAGATATATTCCCACATGGGATGGAAATTTTGCATAGGTTCTAAAAAATACAAGATCACCAGGTTTTAACTCATCCCTTGAAATAGGAACTCCAACCGTAAACTGTTCCCTTGCAGTTCTTGGCAGTTCTATGCCTACCATTGAATAAACCTTCTTAACAAAGAAGGAGCAGTCAAGCCCTGTATAGGTGTTTCCGCCAAATTTATAAGGAAGATGAAGCATTTTTTTTGCAAAAAGCAAGAGTCTTTCAGTTATACTTTTTTGGGATAAATCTTCAGAACCCTTGATTTCTTCAATTTCCTCAATTTTATTTTCTATTTCTGTTCTGGCAGTTTTGATGACTGGAATATTTTCATCTTCCCGGGCAGTGGAATTTTCTTGTTGAGAATTTGGCTTTTGTGGTGCTATTACAACTAATTTTTGCCCTAATTTTAATTTATTGCTCCTGAGATTATTTAATCTTTTTATTTCCTCAACTGATACATTGTATTTTTTTGCAATTCTGTAAAGATTTTCACCTTTTTTTACTGTGTGATAT
>FWWM01007218.1_pt1 | contig 22512 bp, 16 predicted proteins | sample 2228351 | NCBI WGS metagenome assembly FWWM01 (sample SAMEA103939774, study PRJEB20133) | metagenome
GAGCGCACCATCGACGAGCTGTCGGGCGTGCTGTAGGCCCTGCTGGTTCTCACCCCCAAGCCTCGCTGCGCCCGGCTGTGCCCCTCAGCCCACGCGTGGTTGAGGGGACTTATGCATCACACCCATGCCGATGCGCGGCATCGGATGTGCCTGCTCTCTGCCAGGGTGAGGGCCTGCGGGGCGGCGGGAGGGGAGATCACCCCCTCTGACCGATGCTGCACATCGTCCATCTCCCCCTTTCAGAGGGCGACTGGCGTGCACCTGATCCAGCCGCCCTCCGCCGGGGAGAGGCCTCCAGCCCTGCCGCGCGACCAGGCAGAGGCGTCTTCCGTCACAGCACAGCCGACGGCCCCGCCAGCGGCCTGCGGCGCAGCCGCGCCCACAGCAGCGCACCGATCCCGCCCAGCGCTGCCAGCAGCGAGAGGACTCCCCCCACCAGCCCCGCCAGCCGGATCAGGTCGCCGCGCACGGTGGCCCGCGCCGGGCTGCCCCCGACCGGGGCGTAGCGCGGCACGGCCAGCTTCAGCAGGGCCGCGGTCAGCTCCGGGTTATGGCGCAGCAGCCAGCCCAGCACGCGATCGCCGGGGGTCACGTAGGTGTGCCGCCGGTGCGTGACCGCCGCCTGCCAGATGCGCAGCGCCACCGCCTCCGGGCTGGCGACGGGCAGCAGGTTCACCTTGCCGATCAGGTCCAGCGGGGTGTGCCCCTGCCCCTCGCCAGATACGTTGTCGTAGAAGGCCGTCTCCGTCACGCCCGGCAGCACCGTCACCACAGCGATCCCCGCGTCGGCCAGCTCGATGGCGGCGGAGTCGCTCAGGTAGCTCAGCGCGATCTTGCTGGCCGCGTAGCCGCCCACATAGGGCGCAGGGATGTTCTCGACCAGCGAGGAGACGTTGATGATCACCCCGCCGCCCCGGGCGCGCATCACGGGGACGACCGCCTGAAGCCCCGCAACCGGGGCCAGCACATTCAGCCGGAACACGTATTCCAGCTCGTCCAGGTCGAGCGCCTCAACTGTGCCCGAGATGCCGCGCCCGGCGTTGTTCACCAGCACGTCGACGCGGCCGTAGGCTGCCACCGCCTGCGCCACCAGCGCCCGCACGGCCCCCGGGTCGGTCACATCGGTGGGCACGGCCAGGGCCTCACCGCCCCCCGCGCGGATCGCCTCCACCACCTGCGCCAGCTTCTCCGCCGAGCGCGCCGCGATCACCACCGACCAGCCGCGGGCGGCGAACAGCCGCGCCGTCGCCGCGCCGATGCCTCCGCTGGCCCCGGTCACAATCACCACCCGACGCCCCTGCAAGACCCTGCCCTCCACATATGCGAGATCGATTCAACGTCCTGTCGATCAGTATAGCACAGACCACCGCAGGTGTGCGCGGCAGATATCCTGACGAAGATTACCTCGCGGTTCTGACAGAATTCCTATACCCCCTCCTGACGACTCGGCTGTATAATAGACCTGTATCGTTGAAAAGGAGGATGGTCTTTCCCTAACAGCTACCATGTCGCAATGACATGCGGCGGAGCCCGATGGGGCGCTCCGTCTGTTTTTTTGTATAGTGGGCTGAAGGATCAGCATTTGTTTTTATGGCAGCAGAAGTAAGAAAGCAAAGCTTCAAACTCTCGCGCTGGCTGATTGGCCGGCCGCTGGAAACGCGCGAGCTGTCGCATCAGCGCGTGAGTAACCCGATCGGGCTGGCGGTCTTCGCCTCGGACGCGCTCTCCTCAACGGCTTACGCCACCGAGGAAATCCTGATCATCCTGGCGATTGCCAGCACCAGCGCCGCGGTGTTCCACCTGTCGATCCCGATCGCGATCGCGATCGCGGCGCTGCTGATCATCGTTACTGTCTCCTACCGGCAGACGATCTACGCCTACCCGAACGGCGGCGGCGCCTATATTGTCGCGCGCGACAACCTGGGCGAGCTGCCCGCGCAGGTGGCGGGCGCGGCCCTGCTCACCGACTACATCCTGACGGTGGCCGTGTCGATCTCGTCGGGCGTGGCGCAGATCACCTCCGGTATCCCGGAGCTGTACCCCTACCGCGTGCCGATCGCGGTGGGCGTCATCATGCTGATGATGGTGATCAACCTGCGCGGCGTCAAAGAGAGCGGCACGGTGTTCGCCATCCCCACCTATTTCTTCCTGGGGATCATGTTCCTGACGCTGGGCGTGGGCGCCTACCGCTACCTGACGGGCACGCTGCCCACCATCACCGGCGTCCAGATGGTCGAGACCGTCGGCGCGCCGCTGACGCTGTTCCTGGTGCTGCGTGCCTTCTCCAGCGGCTGCACGGCGCTGACGGGCATCGAGGCCATCTCGAACGGCATCACCGCCTTCCGCGAGCCGCGCAGCAAGAACGCCGCCAAAACGCTGGTCTGGATGAGCAGCATCCTGATCACACTGTTCCTGGGCATCACGCTGCTGGCCAACCAGATCGCGGCGGTGCCCAGCGAGACCGAGACAGTGATCTCACAGCTTGCCCGCGCCGTGTACGGGCGTAACAGCCTCCTGTACGGCATGACGCTGGCCGGAACCTCGCTGATCCTGCTGATGGCGGCCAACACCAGCTTCGCCGATTTCCCGCGGCTGGCGGCCCTGCAGGCCGGTGATGGCTTCCTGCCGCGCCAGCTCACCTACCGGGGCAGCCGCCTGGTGTTCTCGTGGGGCATCACGGTGCTGGCCGTGGCCGCGTCGATCCTGGTGATCGTGCTCAACGCCAGCACCACCGCGCTGATCCCGCTGTATGCCATCGGCGTGTTCCTCAGCTTCACCATCTCACAGACGGGCATGGTGATCCATCAGCGGCGCATCGGCCGGATCAGGCCCGGCGAGAAGGTGCAGGGGCTGGAGAGCATCATGGAGTACGACCCGCGCTGGCGGCTCAAGATGGCTATCAGCGCATTTGGCGCGGTCAGCACCTTTATCGTTATGCTGATCTTCGCCATCACCAAGTTCACGTCAGGTGCGTGGTTCGTGCTGCTGCTGATCCCTACGCTGGTGTTCATCTTCTTCCGCATCCACAGCCACTACCGGGCGGTGGCGGCGGCGCTGCGCCTGAACGGGTCGCAGCCGGAGCTGAAGGATTATAAGGTGCTAACCCTGCTGCTCGTGGATGATGTGCATGCTGAGACGATCCGCATGGTCAACTTCGCGCGCGCGCTGGGTCATCCGTGGAAAGCGATCCATGTGGCCGTGAACCCGGAGAAGGCCGAGAAAGCGCGCGCCCGCTGGGACAAGTACATCACGGATGGCACACTGGAGATCATCGAGTCACCGTATCGCCTGCTGGCTCAGCCGATCCGCGACTACATCGAGGAGCTGTGTGCGAAGAACCCGGACACCTTCATCCACCTGATCATGGGCCACCTGGCGATGGACACTTACTGGGAGCAGGCCCTGCACCAGAACAGTGCCTACATCTTCAACCTGGCGCTGAGCGGGCTGGAGCGTGTGGTGGTGACGCAGGTACCCTACCAGATTCACCGCGAACACGGCGAGTATCACCGCGCTCCGGCCCCGTGATAGAGTCAGCCGGTATTCGAGGGGGCAACAGCGCCGCCCCCCATCCGCACGCTGGCGGGTATGGAACGGGGCTTCCCTGTGCGGAAGCCCCGTTTATGTCCTTGCGACTCGAATGTGGCAGACAGCTGGGCCTACCCGGCCAGGTCCTCGATGTTGATGCCGGCGGCTTCAAGCGTCTGACGGAAGGGGTCGAAGAAGGAGTCCTCGACCTTCTGCAGGCCGCTCCACGAGTAGAGCGCCGCCAGGATTTCCATCTCGGCCTCGTCCTCGGTCATCGAGAGCAGCGCGCCGCTGATGGCGTCCACGATCTCAGCCGGCACGTCGGGGCGGTAGCTGACCGTGTCGTTGGGGATCTCCGGGCTGGTGGCGATCACCACTACCACCTCGTTCACATCCGGGAACTCCTCGGCCACGTTCGTGCGCGCATCCGTGAAGGTCGAGCCTGCATCACAGTCACCGTTGTACACCGCACGCACCACGCCGGTGTGCCCGCCCGCGTCGATCACCTCCGCCAGGTCGGTGTCCGGGTTGATGCCCGCCGCCCGCATCGCGATGCTCGGGATGATCCAGCCCGAGGTCGAGTCCGGGTCGGGCCGGCAGAACGTCTTGCCCGCCAGGTCCTCGATGCTCGTGATCCCGCTGTCGGCCCGCGTGATGATCTGCCCCGTATAGAAGGTCGACCCGAAGCGCTCCGACACCAGGTCCACATCCGCGCAGCCCCGCTCGTGCGCCAGCACATAGCTGAACGTGTTCAGCGCCCCTGCGTGCGCCTCCCCGGCGCACATCGCCTCCACTGCCGCGATGAACGACACCGGCACCTGCGACTCGATCACCAGCCCGGTCTTCTCTGACACCACATCCGTGATCGCCGTCGCGCTCGCCAGGATCACATCCGCGTCACCTGACGGCACGAACACGAACACAAACGGGTTCTCCTCCGTCCCCAGCGCGGGACCTTCCTCTTCCTCGCCGTTGTCCTCGCCCTGCACCACCACAAAGCCGGGGATGTTGGCATAGGGGGTGGTGGGCGTCGGCTCGACGGTCGGCTCCCGGTCGGCTTCCTCAGCCGGGCCGGTCTCTTCCTCACCGGCGGCCTCTTCGCCAGCGACGCCGGCTCCACCGCACGCCGCCAGCAGCAGGGCGGCCAGCAGCACCAGCAGCAGCAACGTGTATCTCCTGAACATATATCTCCTCCTTATATTTGGCCGCCCGACCCCAATCTCTCTGTGCCGGCTGCGCGGCTGCTGGCGCCAGGCGCGCGGGCAAAAGGCCCGCCGGTTGCTTCCCATATAAAAAGAGTACCCGAATTATAGTGAAGATTGCCAAAAGTCAAATGCTGTGCTGCGGCACATGCCGGGGGCGTTCTACCACCAACGCGAGGATATGCGCGGCGCAGACTGTGCTGCGGCACATGCCGGGGGCGTTCCCTTGTGCCCCGACCAGGGGCGGTCAGCGTGCATCTGTAGCAGGTCCGCAGCCCGCGCCCGCGGTTAAAGCGTGCTATGAGTTCTCCTACCATTAATCGGTGCCTGAAGAGACCTCACCGCCCGGCCTCGCTGCGCTCGGTGCTTCCCCCTCTCCACGCGTGGAGAGGGGGTGCCGGGTCGCAGGTCCGGTGAACCGCTGGTTCAATGGGGTGAGGTATCCGTCAGGGACGCAGCGCCAGTGTAGCTCATGGCGGCCTCTAGCGGCCTGCGCCCGCCGCCAGCCGAGCCTGCCAGTCGGCCTCCACCGCGGCGGCATCGACGCCCGGCACGGCTCCCAGCCACTCATCGATGCTGGACGCATCGGGCAGCGCGGCCAGCAGTGCGGGGATGACCTCCGGGCCGTACTGCTCCGCCAGCAGGTCGATCAGGACGTTGGCGGCCTGCTGCTGGGCGCGGCTATAGGAGGCGGCTCTCTCCTCGAAGGCCCACAGATCGTCCAGCGTGCGCGGCGCCTGCGGGGGCAGCGGCCCGCCCGCAGCCTCACCGCCGGTGACGCCGGACAGGGCCAGCGAGCCACCCCCGCCGCGCGGTCCCCCGCGCGGGGATGGGTCGTAGAAGTAAACCTCGCTGTCGATGCCAAGCCGCGCCTGCCCCCAGTGCACGAACGCCTGGCGCAGCGGCGTATGCGGCAGCACGCCGTCGGTCTGGTAGGCGATCACCTGGTGGATGAGCTGGGTGAGCAGCCGCTGCCGGAGGGCCTGGCGCGGGGCGTCGGGTGTGGTGCAGCACCACACATAGGGCGGGTACTCGATCAGCGCGAAGGTATCCCCATCCCACAGGTCATCGAGCTGCGTTACGACAAACGCATCCACCGCCGGACGTGCCGCCGGGTCGCTTAGCCCGAAGTCCGTAGCGATCTGCTGATATGCGGTGGCGATCTCGGCGGCCAGGCCCGCCGCGAAAGGTGCCTCGAGCGCCGCGTAGCGCAGCGCCACCCCGGAGGCAGCCTCCACGATCGACTGGCCGTGGTCGCCGGGGCGGATGGCAGTATGCACCGGCCTGCCGTTCACCATGCGGAACACCTCGATGTGGGGCAACAGCTCGCGGCCCGGCACGCGCGCGGGGTAGGGGGCCAGGTCGTTGTGAAACACCGCCGGGTTGAAGCGGTAGCGCACATCCGCCCACAGGATGTCGCCGCTGCGCTGCACACCGATCACTTCGATGGTGTCCGGGATGGCCAGGCCGACCATCGAGCCGGGATGGATCAGGGTCGGCTCGGTGGAGGGGTCCTGAAAGACAGAGACGCGCCCGGAGCGGAATCCTGCCGCCCACAGCGCCGACTCGGCGCGCAGCACCCCGGCCAGGTAGGCGGGCAGCGCGGCCTCGTCCCGCGGGGCGCGTTCATCGAGCAGGGCGCGCAGCGCGGCCAGATCGTCCTCGCTGCGGCTCAGGCGGCCCACCATATCAGGGATGAAATCCGGGCCATGCAGATCGACGAGCGTGTTGAGGAACACAGAAGGCGGCTGCGACGGATCGATATGATGCAGCAGGTAAAGCTGCATCTGGCGGTCCAGCCAGTAGGTCGCCGCGCGGTAGGCTGGGTCACCATGCAGCATGTAGCCCGCCCAGCCCCGCGCCAGCCGATCAAGGGCCGTGGCTGCGGTCTGCGGGGCGACTGCCCCATCCTCCGGCTGGCGGTCGAACAGTGCGGAGGGGACGCTCACCGTGAACGGGTAGCCTTCGCGCGGGGGCAGATCAGGGGCCGGAGAGGGGCTGATCACCACAGCCGCGCGGCCCTGTGGCATCTGGAAGCCGGTGGTGCGGCAGGCCGTCTCCCACCAGTCGTCGATCCGATCGGCCAGATGGTGCGCCAGCAGCTCATCCTCAGCGTGATAGAACAGAGTGAAGTGTGCCGTCTCCAGCGCCTGTTCGCGGCCCCAGACCTGCGGGGCAGGGGGCACATGCCGCCAGCCGCCCGGCCCGTAGCGGTAATACCAGGTGACGCGGTAGGGGCGGCCGTCCAGCTCCTCGCGCAGCGTGACGCGCCCGTGCCTGAGGCGCACATCGAGCGCCAGCACCTCGCCCGTCAGCCTGAGGCCCGGCATCAACGCTCGGTAGGCTGTGAAGCGGTCCCCCGGCGATACGTCCCAGCCCCCGCCGGAGTCATGCAGGGCCAGATAGGACTCGCGGTCGTCGAGGTTGAGGGCCAGCACCTCAGCGTGGACCGCCGCCTCCAGCTCAACGCGGCGCTCCTCGATCAACGCGCGGCGGCGCAGCAGCCCGGCAGCCGCACCGATCAGCAGCAGGGCGGCCAGGGCGATCAGCAGGACGCGCACCCGCCGCCGGGCGCGCTCGCGCCGGGCCAGCTCCGCCGGGTCCTCGCCGATCTTCTCGACGCCGCGCTCGGTCTCGAACTCCCAATCCAGTTGAATCCCCATGAGCCGGTTCCATTACAACTCGCCTGACGTTAGGGGCATGTTATGAGCTTTTCTTAAGCTGTGTCGGGCCTGACCGCTACCTCACCCCCACGCCTCGCTGCGCTCGGCGCTCCCCCCCTCTCCACGCGTGGAGAGGGGGGGCCGGGCCGCAGGTCCGGCGGGGGTGAGGTCAATTGGCGGCACGTGATGCGATCAGAGTTCATAACATGCTGCAGGAGGGTGATGTCCCCCCGGCCTCTCGCATAGAGGGCGCCCCTCAGCGCTCCACGCGGGCGCCGTCGAAATCGACGGGCAGCACGAACTGGCGCGCCGGGTCACCTGTGGCGGCCTCGAATGCCGCCGCCATCGCCGCGGCGATGCGCTCGTGACTCTGCGGGGCGAAGGCGATCACCGCAGGCCCCGCGCCGCTGATCGTCGCGGCAGCAGCCCCGGCCTCGTATGCCGCCGCCATCGCCGCCTCACAGCCGGGGATCAGCGGGGCGCGGTAAGGCACGTGCAGCCGGTCGATCAGCACCTCGCGCAGCAGCCCGTAATCAGCCTCGCGCAGCGCCTCGACGACCAGCGCGGCGCGCCCGATGTTGGCGGCGGCATCGTGCAGAGGCACGCGATCGGGCAGCGCGGCCCGCATGGCGGCGGTGGTGGTGCTGATGGCGGGCAGCGCCAGCGCCACGCGCATCTCGCCCGGCATGTCGATCGGGCGGTAGACCAGATGGCCATCCACGAAGCTGCTGACGGTCAGGCCGCCGCTGAGCGCCGCGATTACGTTGTCGGGGTGGCCCTCCATCTCGACCGCCAGCCGGAACAGGTCATCGCGGCCCAGCGGCTCGCCGATCAGGGCGTTGGCGGCCAGCATCCCGCCGATGATGGTGGCGGCGCTGCTGCCCAGTCCGCTCCCCACCGGGATGGTGTTGTGGCAGCGCACAGCCAGTCCCTGCGGGCGCGGCTCGCCCACCGTATCAAACACATGCAGCGCAGCGCGCACCACGCCGTTGCGGCCGTTACCGGGCAGGCTGTTCGCACCCTCCCCGGTGATGACCACCTCCAGGCCCGCGCCGGTGCGCTGCATCAGCACTGTGTTATACAGCCCCAGCGCCAGCCCCAGGCTGTCGAAGCCGGGGCCGAGGTTGGCCGTGGTGGCCGGGACGCGCACGCTGACGGCATTCATTGGCGCCCCCCGGCAACTGCGTTTCTGTCGGGTGGCAGCGAGGTCAGCCAGCCCTCGATCACGGCGCGAGCCTCGTCTGGCGCGGTGTGCGGGAACAGGTGGCCATGCCCGGCGATGGTGGCAAAGGCTGCGTCAGGCAGCAGCCGCTGTGCGCGTCGCAGCGAGGCCGCTGTGAAGGTATCGGTGCACTCGCCATTGATGATGAGCGTGGGCAGCAGGCCGCGCAGTCGGGGCAGCTCGCGCCATGTGTCGGTCATGATGGTGCGGTAGTACTGCGCCTCCCATTCGGGCGGCCAGGCCAGCTCGACGCCGTCCGCCCCGTTGGCCGCCGGGCGGGTCAGTCCCTCGGCGTACAGCCAGAGCGTCTCATCTGGCCAATCGGCGAACAGCGGTTTGCCGCGCCAGTAGGCGAACGCCTCCTTGACGCTGGCGAAGGCCCGGCGGCGGCGCAGCGCGCCCTGCACCAGGGGGAAGCGCTCCTGAAGGCCGAGGGCGGCCATCACGCGGATGACGGCCAGCGTGGGCGGCGGCAGGATGGTAGGGTCGAGCAGCGCCAGCCCGCGGAAGCGCTCCGGCTCCTGGAGGACGGCCAGCAGCGAGGCCACGCCGCCCATCGAGTGGCCGAGGGCGATCACGTTCTCCAGCCGGTGCGCGCGCAGCGCGGCCAGCAGGTCGGCAGCCATCTGACGCCATGAGGTGAGCTGGCCCGGCGGGCCGGGGTCCGGCCAGAGGGCGCGCGGCGGCAGGCCCACCACGCGGAAGTGCGCGGTGAGCGGTTCCAGCAGCGGGCGGTAGGTGTGGGGCGGGAAGCCGTTGGCGGGCGCGAGGGTGATCACTGGCCCATCCCCGCCATAGTCATAGATCGGGTAGTCCACCGGGATGCCTGTCCCCCTCAAACATGCATGGTACCAGTACATAGGAATATACTGAAAAAGGCGGCACACCCCAAGCATCGGCGGGGAAGCGGCGGAGTGTGGCATGTGTTCTGACTCCGGCTATACTGGGGCAAATCCTGATCTCGCCAGCGGAGGGAAACCCCATGCCTGACCTGATAGACGTGGTGATCATTGGCGCGCTGCTGATCCTGATCCTGCCGTCGGCGCGGTCGGCGCTGCGCTGGGCGCGCAGCATGGCGAACCCCACCGCGCGCCGGGTGGAGGACATCAGCGGCTATGCCCCGCCGATGCCCGATGCGGTGGCAGAGGCCGCCCGCTGGCTGGAGGCGCAGGGCTTCCGGCCCCTCGGCGTCTCCAGGACCTACATGGCCGGGGGAGAGGGCCTCACCTGGCATCTCGCCTCAGCGGATGGGACGATCACGGCGGAGGTGGTGCCGTTTGGCCAGCGGGGGATGATGGCGCAGCTCACCACCACGCTGGAGGACGATTCGGTGGTGGAGACAAGCTGCCCGGTTGGCGAGCGCATCCGCACGACGGGGTTCCGCTCCAGCTTCGCGCCCGACCTGGAGAAAGCCTATGAGCTGCATCTACGCGAGCGCGAGGAGTTCCTGAGCCACGCCGTGAGTGCCCCCCGGCGCGTCACCACAATGGAGCAGGTGTTGCAGGCCGACCACGTTTACCGTGAGAAGCATTTCCGGCGCAAGTTCGCGCCCGGCTTGCGGCGCAGCACATTTCAGCTTGTGGCGCTGCTGACGGCCATGCTGGCGATCGTGCTGCCCGTGTTCGGCGCCGCGCCGGAGGACCCGCTGCTGTTTTTGCTGCTCATTGTAGGAGTTGGTGCTGCCGGCATTCTGATCACCTCACTGCTGATCAACGCCTACGCCAGCCGCTGAAAGCGTGCTGTGAACTCTCTGAAGTCAATCCGCGCCTGACAGATACCTCGCCCCCGAGCCTCGCTGTGCTCGGCTCTGCTCCCTCTCCACACGTGGAGAGGGGGCAGCTGGACCGTAGGTCCGGCGGGGGTGAGGTCGATTACCGAGCTGTGGCTCGATCAGGGTTCATAACAGCCGCTGAGTCAGCCGATCTCCCCGGCCAGCGGCACGAGGATGCCCTCGATCTCGGCCAGCGACCGGGCGCGCACCAGGCGGTCACGGATGGCCTGCTCGCCGGGGGCATCGAGCCGGTAGCGCGACAGAATGCCGCGCAGCTCAAGGGCGCGAACGGCCTCATCGAGGTAGGGTGTTGTCTCGAACAACAGGCGAGCATGGCGCAGCGCCAGCGCGGCGCGTTCCGCGCGGCCCGGCTCCGGGGGAACCCGACCGGTGCGCAGCGCCTCCGCGATCTGGGCGAAGACCCACGGCCTGCCCAGCGCCCCCCGCCCGATCATCACCCCATTGCAGCCGGTCTCGCGCAGCATGCGGGCGGCGTCCGCCGCTGTGATCACATCGCCGTTGCCGATGACGGGGATGGCCCGCACCGCCTCCTTCACCTGCCGGATGATATCCCAATCCGCCGCGCCCTGGAAACCCTGCTGGGCCGTGCGCGCGTGGACGGCCACCGCCTGTGCCCCGACCTGCTCGGCGGCCTGTGCGAATGTCACCGCTGTGATGCTGTCAGCATCCCAGCCGCTGCGCACTTTGACTGTCACCGGCACGTCGACCGCCTTCACCACGGCCTCAACCAGCGACGCAGCGAGGCCCACATCGCGCAGCAGCGCGGCCCCGCCGCCCCTGCGGGCGACCTTGGGCACCCAGCACCCCATGTTGATGTCAACCAGAGGCGCACCGTGATCGACGACCACGCGCGCCGCCTCGGCCACGATGGCGGGGTCGTGCCCGTAAAGCTGCACCGCGATGGGGTGCTCCCCCGGCGTCCAGTCGAAGCGGTCGGTGGTGCGGCGCGGGTTTCGGATCTCGTTGTGCAGGATATTGCTGCTGATCAGCTCGGTGCACACCAGGCCGCAGCCGCCCAGATCGCGCACCAGGCGGCGCATCGCGTAGCCGGTGTGCCCGGCCATCGGCGCGAGCGTCAGCGGCGGGTCGATGGCGACGCCGCCGATGTGGAATGGTTGGAGGTCGGTCTGGATGGCGTGTTCAGGAACGGCTGCTGTCATGGCGCTTCCGGCTCGGGCTTGGTGTGTGAGGGGCTGATTGTGCCGCATCCGGGCGGGGATGACAAACGGGGGGCGACCGACCTCCCACCGATCCCCGGTAGCCCCCGCGCGGATCCGCATGATCCGGGCCGCCGGGCGCGATACGATCACAATGACCCATTTTTACTGTATCACTGAAAGGGAGAACAACCTGATGACGAAAGACCCGATCCAGACCGCGCTGCGCATGATCCCCTACGGATTCTACGCCATCAGCAGCCGCGCCGGTGACGACACCAACGTGATGGTGCTCAACTGGCTTTCGCAGGTGGGCTTCGAACCGCGCCTGGTGATGATTGGCCTGTCAAAGACCGCGCATTCCTACGGCCTGATCAAGGAGGGCGGCGCGTTCGTGGTGAACGTGTTCCATCGTGAGAGCGCCGAGGCCATCAAACCCTTCACCAAGAGCCGGGCCAAGAACCCCGACAAGATGAAGGACGCCCGCTTCACGCCCTCAGCGGGGCTGGGGCTGCCCGTGCTGGAAGGCGCAGCCGCCTATCTGGAGTGCCGCGTGCGGCAGTTCGTGGACGTGGGCGGCGATCATGATGTGGTGGTGGCCGAGGTGATCGGTGCGGGGGTGATGAGCGAGCATGAGGCTGCCGAGACGCTGACGCTGCCCGACCTGGGCTGGAGCTACGCAGGGTAACCCTCCCAGAGCCGCAGGGGGAGGCGTGGCGATGGCGCTCCCCCTGCGTGCCCCGTCCCTCTGCGTTTTCGTGCAGGCGACTTTACTACCGGATGAAAGCGTGCTCCTGCCCGGCCAGCGCATCGCTGATGCGCTCGCGGTGGTGCGCCATCAGGTCCATGCCGGCCATCTCCTCCAATGAGAAATAGCCGATGCCGGTGGTCTCGTCGCTCAGGCGCGGTTCACCGCCCACCACCTCGGCCAGGAAGCTGATGGCGATGACCTGCCAGCGGTTGCCGTCAGCATACACGGCGATCATGTGCGGGTTCGAGTAGACACCCAGCAGCCGGATCACGCGGATGTGCAGGCCGGTCTCCTCCAGCGTCTCGCGGATGATACACTCCTCCACGCTCTCGCCGGGGTCAAGCCTGCCGCCGGGCAGGCACCACTGGCCGTTGTCGGTGCGGCGCGTCAGCAGCACCTTCTGCCCGTCCGCGTCGAAGATGATCACCGAACAACCGACGCTCAGCCGGGCCGTTTTGCCGATGCGCTCGCCGTAGATCAGACTGGCCACCATGACTCCTTTCACAGCGAATGCCGATTATAGCAGGTGGCGGGCGCTGCGCCACGGTGCAAAACCGATTATCATGGGGGGAGAGACAGGTTAATTGCCTCAAAATCGAAACGCCTGAGGCGCGGCCCGGGCCGGCGTCCTCACCCCCAGGCCTCGCTGCGCTCGGCGTTTCCCCCTCTCCACGCGTGGAGAGGGGGCGGCCCGGCGAGGTTTGGACGAGCCGGGCGGGGGTGAGGTCAATTGGCGGGGTCTGCCGCAGATCATTGTGTGATGCGATTGCCCTGGCGGGAAAGCCTGACGCCGCAGGGGGCCGGAATGGTGCGCAAAATCCTGCATCTTGACCTGGACGCCTTCTTCTGTGCGGTGGAGGAGCAGCACAACCCCTCCCTGCGCGGGAAGCCGTTCGCCGTGGGGGGCCGCCCCGACGAGCGCGGTGTGGTGGCGTCCTGCTCGTACCCGGCGCGGGCGTTCGGGGTGCGCTCGGCGATGCCGATGGCGCGCGCGGTGCGCCTGTGCCCGGACCTGATCATCGTGCCCGCCCGCCATGGCGAGTACAGCAGGGTGTCGCGGCGCGTGATGGCCATCCTGCACGACCTGACGCCGGAGGTGGAGCAGGTCTCGATCGACGAGGCGTTTCTCGATGTGACGATGCGCCCGGAGCGGGCCTCCGCCCTGGCGCGCGATCTGCAGCGGCGCATCAACGAGGAGCTGAGGCTGCCCTGCTCGCTGGGCGTGGCCACCAGCAAGCTGATCGCCAAGATCGCCAACAACGTGGGCAAGGCCGAGGCGCGCGGGGGCGGGCCGCCCAACGCGATCAAGGTGGTGCTGCCGGGGCAGGAGGCCGCCTTCCTGGCCCCGCTACCGGTGCGCGAGCTGTGGGGCGTCGGCCCGCGCACGGCGGAGCGGCTGGCCGGGATGGGCATCCACACCATTGGCGAGATCGCCGCCACACCGCCCGATTGGCTGATCCGCGCCTTTGGCAAGCACGGCGCCGACCTGCACCGCCGCGCCCAGGGGATCGACGAGCGCCCGCTGGAGACGGAGCACGCGCAGAAGTCGGTCAGCAAGGAGACGACCTTTGTGCGCGATGTGAGCGATGAGGCCGAGCTGAAGCGCACCCTGCGTCGCCTGTCGGACGGGGTGGGGCGGTCGCTGCGGCGGGCCGGGCTGAAAGGCACCACAGTGAAGGTCAAGCTGCGCTGGGCCGACTTCACCACGCTGACGCGGCAGGCCACGCTCGGCCATCCGGTCGACACCGACGACGCGATCTACGCCGCCGCCGAGGCGCTGTTCGCGCGGAGCTGGCCGCGCGGCAGGCCTGTGCGCCTGATCGGGGTAGGCGTCAGCGGGTTCGATGCCGGGGTACAGCTTGGCCTGTGGGATGGACCCACCGAGGGTGCGCAGCAGCTCACCACGGCGCTGGACGCGCTGCGCGACCGCTTTGGCGAGGGGGCCATCCGGCGGGCCAGTGATCTGGTGGCGGATGACGAGGAGGGGCAGCAGCCGTCTGAGGGGAGATAGCAAACCGCCATGCGGTGTGCATGGCGGCTACGCTTGGGTGGTTCCCGATCCCTGCGGCAGAACTGCTGCGCCTGCCGTCAGATACCCGGCCTTTCCCCCGCCGCGTATCCTGTGGCAGATGCCTGCCGCTTTCGATGAGCTCCCCGCAACTGGCGACCCTTTGTCGGTCGCATCGCTCCTGTAACTATGTCAATCATAGAACACGCCAGTTTAAGAGTCAATCTGCTAAAATTCACACACGTGACGAGTTAACTAAAAATTAATGATACTTTCACAAAATATTCACAAATGGGCCGCCCTCTCCCCCGCCCCTTTCATCTGCCCGGGCTGTCCCTTCTGCCCCCGGCTTGTTAGGGTCAGGCTGCCGGGTTAAAATGCCCGGGGTGTCCCCGGCGAAAGCGCCTGACAGGAGGCTGCATCACTATGAAACGCGCACCTGAGATCAAGCTGCCCGGCGGCGGGACGATCATCGCCTGGCTGGGTGTCATTGGCACTGTACTGGGCATCGTCGGCTTCTTCGTCAGCGACCTGCCCGGCCTGTTCGGCGGCAGAGAGCATGGGCTGAGCGAGGAGCAGGTGATCGCCACGCTGGCTGCCCTGCAGGAGGGCAAACAGGCCGCCGAGCTGCAGCTCACGCAGATCGCGCTGGATCAGCTCAGCGCGGCTAACCAGGCCACCCAGCAGGCGTTCGCCCGGCAGGAGGCGGCGATCCAGGGGACGCTGGCGGCGGTGCGCGCTGAGCAGGACGCCTTCGTAGCCACACGCAACGCCATCGCGGCGCTGACGGCCACCCGCGCGGCGCAGGACGCCACGGCCACCGCCGCCGCCGAGGGGATCGCCACGGCCACGGCGCAGGCCGCGCAGGACGCGACCGCGACGGCCAACTGGCTGGCGCAGATCACGCCGACCTTCACCCCCACGCCCACCTCGACCCCCCCTCCGACGCCCACCCCGACGCCTGAGCCGGTCAGCGATCACCGGCTGCTGGCGGCGGCGGACGTGTCGATCGGGCGCGATGGGCTGCTGGCCTTCTCGGTGCGGACAGCACAGCCGATCCCCAATACGCCCGCAGATGGGCTGGCCTATGTATGGTCGCTGGACACCGACCGCAGCGCCTCAACCGGGCTGGCGCTGCAGGATATCGGTGTGGATGTGCGCGTGGCCGCGCGCTTCGAGAATGGCGCCTGGGTGGGGACGGTTACCGCGGTGGGGCCAGAGGGCGCAGTCGGCGACCCGTTCCTGTTCCTGGATATCTCGGTTAGCGGCACGAACCTGAGCGCGACACTTGACCCGGCGTCGGTGGGGTTGCCCACCACGTTCGACTGGGTGGCGCGGGCTGAGCTGGGCGGGGTGGCTTATTCGTTCATGCCGTCTGAGGGGCACGCCACGCTGACGCCGTAGGGCCTCATCCCGGGCAGGGCGTGCTAAAGGCTTCCCTGAGGTCAATCTGTGCCTGACGGATACCTCACCCCATTGAACCAGCGGTTCACCGGGCCTGCGGTCCGTCCCCCCCTCTCCACGCGTGGAGAGGGGGAAGCGCCGGGCGCAGCGAGGCGAGGGGGTGAGGTCTCTTCAGGTATGGATTAGCCTGAAGGAAGTTCATACCATGCTCTAGCCATACACCTCCGGGTTGGCGCAGTGGGGCAGACGCTCGCCGCGCAGCCCGGCCAGCAGGTTCTCGGCGGCCATGGCTGCCATGCGGCCCCGCGTGCGGACGCTGGCGCTGGCGATGTGCGGGGTGATGATCAGGTTGTCGAGCGCCAGCAGCGGGCTGTCGGGCGGGATCGGCTCCGGGTCGGTCACGTCGAGGGCAGCCCCGGCGATGCGGCGCTCGCGCAGCGCATCGGCCAGCGCGACGGGGTCGACCACCGGGCCGCGTGCCGTGTTGACCAGGATAGCGGTGGGCTTCATCAGCGCGAGCTGCGCCGCACCGATCAGGTGATGTGTCTCCGGCGTGAGAGGCACGTGCAGCGTCACGAAATCCGCCGCGCGCAGCAGGTCATCCAGCGGCGCGAACTCCACCCCCAGCCGCGCCTCCGCCTCCGGGTCGCGCCCCCGGTCGTGATACAGCACCCGCATCTCGAAGCCCTGCGCGCGGCGCGCGACGGCCTGCCCGATGCGCCCCAGCCCCACAATGCCCAGCACTGCCCCGGCGCAATCGGCCCCGGCCAGCAGGGTTGGTCCCCAGGTCTGCCAGCGCCCGGCGCGGGTGAAGGCGTCGGCCTCCACCACCCGGCGTGCGGCGGCCATCAGCAGCGCCCAGGTGAAATCGGCGGTGGCGTCGGTGAGCACGCCGGGGGTGTGGCCCACGGGGATGCCGCGTGCCGTCGCCGCGACCCGGTCGATGTTATCGGTGCCGACGGCCATCTGGCTGATCACCTTCAAGCCCGGCCCGGCGGCGTCCATCACCGCCGCATCGACGGGATCGGTGAGCAGGCACAGCAGCCCATCGACGCCGCGCACGCGCTGACACAGGGTCGCATGGTCAGGGGGCAGCTCGTCGGGCCACACGTCGAGCCGGGCGGCGGCGCGCAGGGGGGCCAGACCCTCCTCCGGGATGATGCGGGTGACGAATACGGTGGGTTGTGACATGGCGGCACCTCCAGAGGGGCAGGTAGGATCGTGAGTCCATTATATCGCGGTGGGCGGCTTTCCCTGATCCGCGGTCCGGGTTTACAATGAGGGCACTCCCGTTCTGCCTGTCCCCGTCTGTCTGTCTGGCGATCTGTTGGGAGGCATCATGAAACGTCGAGTCCTGATAGGCATCGCGGCCCTGCTGGTGATCATCGTACTGGCCCTGTGGGGCATCCCCGCTGCGCTGGAGGCTTACCGCGTGCGGCCCATCAACGGGCGGCTTGAGTCAGACCTGCCATCCCGCACGCTGCAAACCGGCCCGTTCACGGTTGCGTGGGATGCTGACCGGCGCCAGATCGTGATCACTCATGAGGAAAACCCCGATCGCTCTGTGTGGCATACCGTATCAGGGGTGCCGTTCGCCGCCGCTGCGCGGGGCCGCGAGACGGTTGAGGAGGTGCGCGGCAGCTTCTTTATCAGAGACCGGCGCACGGTGATCTGCGCCCGGCAGTCGGTGGATACGATGGTGCTGCTGCGGGATCACATCCTGATCGACGGGGTGCTGACCTGCGACGACGGCTCGCAGACGCCCTACCGGCTGACGTTTGTGGCGGAGGGCGACGACCGGCTTGACTTCTGGCTGCTGGTGGAGCGCGACGATCTCAACCGCACCTATCTGACCTACGCCACCAGCCGCGATGAGGAGTTCTTCGGCTTCGGTGAACAGTTCACGCGCTTCTCCATGAAGGGCTACCGCGTGCCGCTGTTCGTGATGGAGCAGGGCATCGGGCGCGGCGCGCAGCCCATCACCGCCGGGGCGAACCTGCAGGCGCGGGCCGGGGGGAGCTGGCACACCTCCTATGCGGGCGTACCGCATTACATCACCAGCCAGATGCGCTCGCTGTTCCTGCGCTCCTACGAATACGCCGTGTTCGACCTGCGGCGCTATGACCACGTGCAGGTGGAGCTGTTCAGCGCGGATATGACCGGCACGATCCTGTACGGCGAGTCGCCCGCCGAGCTGATCGCGTCTTACACGGCCATCAACGGACGGATGCGCCCGCTGCCCGACTGGATCCTGAGCGGCGCGGTGGTGGGGATGCAGGGCGGCACCGGGCGCGTGCGCGAGGTCTATGAGCAGCTCAAAGCCCATGATGTGCCGGTGGCCGCCTTCTGGCTGCAGGACTGGGTGGGCCAGCGCACCACAACGTTCGGCAAGCAGCTCTGGTGGAACTGGGTGCTGGACAGCGAGCGCTACCCCGGCTGGGATGACCTGGTTGCAGACCTGGAGGCCGACGGCGTGCGGGTGATGACCTACACCAGCCCCTTCCTGGTTGATGTGTCGGAGAAGCCGGGCAGCACGCGTAACCTGTTCGCCGAGGCGGCGGAGGCGGGCTACCTGGTGCAGAACGCGCAGGGCGAGCCGTACCTGATCGAGAACACCAGCTTTTCGGCGGGGCTGGTGGACCTGACCAACCCGGCGGCGTGGGAGTGGTACAGCGATGTGCTGCGCGATGAGGTGCTGGGGGCCGGGGCGTCGGGGTGGATGGCCGACTTCGGCGAGGCGCTGCCCTATGACGCGGTCCTGTTCTCCGGGGAGCCTGCGGCCAGCGTCCACAACCGCTACCCGGAGCTGTGGGCGCAGCTCAACCGCGAGGTGATCGACGCCAGCGAGCAGGGGGATCAGCTTGTGGCCTTCCACCGCTCCGGCTACCGCGAAAGCCCGCGCTATGCCACGCTGTTCTGGCTGGGCGACCAGCTCGTGAGCTGGGATCGCTATGACGGCATCAAGACGGCCGTCACCGGGCTGCTGAGCAGCGGGCTATCGGGCTATGCCTTCAACCACAGCGACATCGGCGGGTACACCACCATCACCAACCCGCTGCGCGACTATCACCGCAGCCAGGAGCTGCTGATCCGCTGGATGGACCTGAACGCCTTCACCACGATCTACCGCACGCATGAGGGCAACATCCCCGGGGTGAACGCCCAGTTCTACAGCAGCGAGGAGACGCTGGCGCACTTCGCGCGGATGGCGAAGGTGTATCAGGCGTGGGAGTTCTACCGGCTGGAGCTGGTGCAGGAGGCCGCCGAGACGGGCCTGCCGGTGGTGCGCCATCCGTTCATCCATTACCCGGATGATCCGCTGGTGTACGGCATCACCTATCAGCAGTTCATGGTGGGCAGCGAGCTGATGGTGGCCCCCGTGCTGGACCCCGGCACGGACCGCGCCACCGTGTATCTGCCCGCCGGGCGCTGGGTGCACGTGTGGACCGGGCGGCTGTATGGTAGCGAGGATCAGGGGGTGACGATCACGGTCGAAGCGCCGCCGGGCTACCCGGCGGTGTTCTACCGCTCCGGGTCGGCGGTGGGGATCGAGCTGGTGGGCAACCTGCGGGCGATGGGGTTGATGGAGTAGGGGGCGGGCACCCCCACCCGCCGTCGCGGAGCAACCTCCGGTTGCCGCAGCCTCCGGTTGCCGCAGCCTCTGGCTGCCGCAGCCTGTGGCTGCCGCGCTCCGGCACCCTCCCCCGTATGTACGACGGGGGAGGGCTCAAGAAGGGCTGCCGCCGATCCGAGCTGGACAGAATCGTGGAGGGTGATTATGCCAAGAGAATGGCGCGCTGTAAGACCGGCCAAGCATGCGGCCCGGATGCTGCGCCGCAGCCCCACCCCGCAGGAACAACGGCTGTGGCTCGCCCTGCGTTATAAGCGTGTAGATGGCCTGCGATTTCGCCGTCAGCATCCGGTGGGACGTTTCGTTGTCGATTTCATCTGTGTTGAGAAGCGCCTGGTGTGGAGATAGATGGGGCGGTGCATCACCTGACCGGAGAGCATGACGCTGCTCGACAGGAATGGCTTGAGGCACAGGGATACCGTGTCCTCCGGTTCACCAACGATCACGTTGAGGGGAATCTGGAGGGCGTCATTGAGGCGATCCGCGCGGCGGCGTCAGAATCCGGGTGAGGATGCAGCGGCCCGATGCAGACGCGCTGCAACCCGTGATCGCTGCTTCACTCCCATACGCCCTCCCCCGTACGTACGGGGGAGGGAAATCTGAGGCGCGGCTGCAAGCCGCGGCGAAGATGGGTGGGGGTGCTCAACAGGCTGTGTTGTCAGGAGGATGTGAATGATGAAAGCCCAGCGACTGCATCAGACCGGCCCGATGGCCACGGGGCCGCTGCGCCTGGAGGAGGTCGAGACCCCGGCGATCGGCCCGGCGGAGGTGCTGGTGAAGGTCAGCGCGTGCGGTGTGTGCCACACCGATCTGCACCTGGTGGAGGGCGACCTGCCCGACCCGAAGCTGCCGGTGATCCCCGGCCATGAGGTGGTGGGCCGTGTGGAACGCGTTGGCGCTGCCGTGACCGATCTCAGACCGGGAGCGCGGGTGGGCATCACCTGGCTGCATGACTCGTGCGGGGAATGCTGGTACTGCCAGCGCGGCCAGGAGAACCTGTGCGAGCGCGCCCACTTCACGGGCTACACCGCCGACGGCGGCTATGCGGAGTATATCGCCGTGCCCGCCGAGTTCGCCGTGCCGCTGCCCGACCGGTTCAGCGACGTGGAGGCGGCCCCGCTGCTGTGCGCCGGGGTGGTGGGGTTTCGCTCGCTGCGCGTGGCGGGGCTGCGGCCCGGCGAGCGGCTGGGCCTGTACGGGTTCGGCGCGAGCGCGCACCTGTGCATCCAGGTGGCGCGGCACTGGGGCTGCGAGACCTGTGTCTTCACGCGCAGCGCCGAGCACAAGCAGCACGCCCGCGACCTGGGCGCGGTCTGGGTGGGTGAGGCCGGGGACGCGCCCCCGCATCCGCTCGACCGCGCGGTGATCTTCGCCCCGGCGGGCTGGATCGTCCCCGCCGCGTTGAAGCATCTGCGGCGCGGCGGCACGCTGGCCATCAACGCGATCCACATGACGCCCATCCCCGGGTTTCCGTATGACCTGCTGTGGCACGAACGGGTGATCCGCTCGGTGGCGAACGTGACGCGGGCCGACGCGGAGACCTTCCTGCCGCTGGCTGCCGAGATCCCGGTGAAGGTGGAGGCGCAGGCCTATCCGCTGGCGGAGGCTAACCGCGTGCTCGGTATGGTGAAAGACAGCCGGATCAGCGGGGCGGCGGTGCTGACGATCTGAGGGGGACGCCGCCGCGCCTCCCGATCCGGGCTTCACAGATGCGGTAATCTGCACTACAATAGAGGGCAGCAGCATCACGAGTCGGGAGAACCTGCCCATGCCAGAGGAGCGCGACTACCGCTTCGACGGGGATGTCCACGTCGGCGGCGACTTCGTCGCAGGCGACAAACACGCCCACTATCCCACCCCCGGCCCGGCCCGGCGCAGGCGGCTGTTCCTGAGCTACGCCCGCGCGGACAAGCGGCGCGTGCGGCGGCTGCGCAGCCTGCTGTTCGACGAGGGCGGCTTCGAGCCGTGGATGGACATCCACGGGCTGACGCCCGCCGACCGCTGGCGCGAGGAGATCGAGCGCGAGATCACCACCCGCGATGCCTTCGTCTACCTGCTGACGCCCGCCTCGGCGCGCTCGCTGTGGTGCCGATGGGAGTTCAACCTGGCGGCGCGGCTGGGCAAGCCGATCGTGCCGGTGCTGCTCAAGCGGGTGAACCTGCGCGACCTGCCGCCGCCGCTGAGCGACTTCCAGCTTGCCGACCTGCGCGGCGGCTTCACCCGCCAGGCCATGATGCGGCTGGTCAACGGCATCAATGCCGCCGAGCCCTTCCCTGCGGAGTGGTGCCATCTGCTGCACGAGGTTGACCCGGAGGCGCAGACGCACGCGCCCGCCCAGGTGAGCACGTGGGCGCGGATCCGCCACGCGCTGGCACGCCTGCGGCTGACGCCGCAGGGAAGCCGCACGCTGCGGCAGGCGATGCTGGCCGCGGCGGCGCTGGCGCTTGTGGGCGGGCTGGTGTGGGGGGCCGTGCAGGGCGTGAGGGCCCTTGCTGACTGGATCGAGAGCCGGCCCACGCCACCCCCGGTCGCCGAGAACACGCCCGTGCCCACCGACGCCCCCACAACCGCACCGACACAGGCGCCCACCCGCACCCCGGAGCCAACCCCGCTGCCGCCGGGCTTCACGCCGGTGACGCGCAACGCGGACTGGGAGCCGGTGATCGCGGAGCATAACGGGGTGCCAATGGCGCTGGTGCCCGCCGGGTGCTTCCAGATGGGCAGCGCCGAAGGTGACAGTGACGAAGAACCCGTACATGAGGTGTGCTTCGAGGAGCCGTTCTGGATCGACGTGTACGAGGTGACCAACGGGCAGTACGGCTCATCCGGCTACTGGTCAGGGGACAACCTGCCCCGAGAGATAGTGAGCTGGACGGACGCGCTGGCGCACTGCGAGGCGCGGGGGGCGCGGCTGCCGACGGAAGCCGAGTGGGAGTACGCGGCGCGCGGCCCGGATGGGCTGGTGTATCCGTGGGGAAATGAGTTTGTTGCGGGCAACGTGGTCTATTCTGGTAACTCGGGCAGCCGTACCTGGGATGTGGGCAGCAAGCCCGGCGGCGTTTCATGGGTTGGGGCCTATGACCTGAGCGGGAATGTGTGGGAGTGGGTGAACGACTGGTACGATGCGGATTACTATGAGACTCTGCCGGATGGG
>FWWM01007221.1_pt1 | contig 22505 bp, 20 predicted proteins | sample 2228351 | NCBI WGS metagenome assembly FWWM01 (sample SAMEA103939774, study PRJEB20133) | metagenome
CCACGTCCCTCCAGCCTGATAGATAGGCATTCAAGGTCTTCCATCGAATACTGATCAATGCAACCAATATATGAATAAAATCTTCGATGAGATAACCGAGGAGAAATCGCAGCAGGTAACAAGAGCGAAGCATCTTCAGGGTAAAGCGCACCCGGCCGTAAACCACATGTCCCTGTTTCTTGGGAGAAAGCCCACCCTGACCGCCGGATTCCGCCTGATGACCGCTGAAGGCATGATACACAACTGCCTGCGGGGCCAGGTAAATCGACCGCCGCATGGCCCGTGCCCGATAACACCAATCGATATCCTCATAATACATCGGATATTTTTCGTCAATCTTTCCCACAACTTCCCAGGCGCTTCTGGGAATTAATGTTGCCGCAAAGCATGCCGATGGAAGTTCTTCAAAGCGATCAAATTGACCAAGGTCGAGATAACCTAAACCACTGTCTGTGCCCCAACCTGCTCCCCCAATGGAATTTCCCACTCCATTCAAGAAGCGCGGTAAATGCAATAACCGCAATTTAGCTGCCACTGCTGCAGAATCAGGTCTTTCGGCTGCCATGAGATAGAGATGGGCGACTGCATCCGGCTCGAGGACCACATCCGGGTTCAAAAGCAGGAAATATGCACCAGAAGACCTCTGAATCCCCATATTGATCGCCCGGGCTAATGGAACCACGTCTTTCAATTCCAACAATGTCAGTTGTGGGCGGTTGTTTTTAATAAATGTCGCTGTGCCATCCTGAGAGGCATTATCAACAATGATAACCTCTATGGGTGAATATGTCTGGGCTTCCAACGAAGGCAGGCAGAGTTTCAACCAATCCAGGCTATTGTGGCTGACAAGCACAATGGAGATCAATTCCCCATGCACCGTCAGCGAGCGTACTTCTTCGGTGATTTCCCTCTCTCGGAGGAGAAGACCAGCCTCAGCCAGACAGGCGAGAACGAAGCGAATCTGGATCTCAGAATGTTGGCTATCCCTGTAAAATTCGATGATCTCTTTTAAATCCTTCCCGTCTGCATTCTCGAGGAGAGAGAGGATGAATGGGTCAACAACGATCTTCCCGCCTTCTCGATCGACAAGCACCTGCCTGCCGGAGATCCTCTCCTGTATCAGTCCCTCAGCTTTACGATAGCAAGGCATGATGTTTTCGAACAGACATCTAAGAACTCTCGGGGTGGGCAGCCACCTGGCGAAATTTTTTCGTTCGCTTTCCGAGGAGATAAGGAGCAATCCAATTATGATTCATCAACCGATCGATGTCGCTGACCTCGACGCGAATTCCTGCCTGAATCTGTCGCCGCTGGTGAAGAACCCTGCGCAAAGCCCTGATCGAATCGATCTTCGCTCTCAAAACCGGATTCCATTTACCCTTCAAACCATAAAAAATCAGAAAGAAAAGATTTGCACATAGATGAGCTGGGAGATATTTCCAGAAGAGTCGCCCTGGCATGTTCTTGATAAATGTCCAGACGAGGTTACGCTGCACGCGATATATGGCTATATCGCTCTCCACGCCGTAGCTGGCAGATCCGATGTGGAGTACCCGGGCTTCTGGGACAAACAGGCATTTCTTGCCATGTAAGCGTAGGCGGAACCCGAGATCGATATCTTCACAATGGCTGATATAGGTTTCATCGAAACCCCCCACCGAGAGAAAAGCATTCTTCTCGACCAAGGCAGCTGCAGCGCAGGCGCTGAACACCTCGGTCCGTTCGGGGAGAATGTGATCTATAAGGACATCTTTGTGACGATGCCAGGCTAGTCCACTGATGTGATAAACATCCCCCGCGCTCTCCAGAAGTTCTGGGTTATCCGCCTTGATGATCGCCGAGGCGAAAGACGCAATTGCGGGATTTGTGTTGGCAGCTAAAACTAAAGATTCCAGCCATTCTGGCAGTGGGAACGCATCGTTGTTCAGAAATGCGAGCCATTCCCCCCGGGCGCTGCGCACCCCGAGATTATTCGCTGTAGCAAACCCTGTGTTCTCTTCCAACCTGATCAATTTAACCTCGGGCCAGGAACTCCGGATAAGTTCCACGGAGTGGTCTGTAGATGCATTGTCGACAACAATGGTTTCGAAATCTGTGAATTTTTGGGTTTCGAGGGCAGCCAGGCACTTCCCCAAAAGCTTTTCCCCGTTCCAGTTGACGATGATCACGCTGATCAAAGGTGAGTCGGCCATTCCGGTTTTATGCAATCCATAAATGGGTTCTTACACTCCCACAGCTTCGCGGTAAATCTTCTCGATCATTTCCCCATGTTCGCTTATCGAATAGATGCTCACAGGACCGGGGATCTCCAAACCTGCCAGCAAGCCGGGATCGCTCGCGAGCTTATCCAACACCTCGTACAAAGATTCAGGATCACCTGGAGGCACCAGATACCCGTTCACCCCGGGCAAAATCACCTCGGGAAGAGCACCGATGTCCGAGGCGATCACTGGCACCCCAAAAGCCAATGCCTCGTGCGCCACTATCGAGAATGTTTCAGGTGCGCGGGAGGAGATGATGACCACATCCGCGTCCGAGTACACAGATGCGCGCGCTTCTTGATCGAACGAACCGAGGAACTCGATCCGCTCGTCTCCTGCAGAGATCCTTCTGAGAAAGTTACGATATTCGATGGGGGCAATATCATCGCGACCATAAATCCGAAGGCGGACTTGATCCTTCACCAATCTGCGAAATGCTCTAATCAGGACATCGACGCCCTTATCCGGGATAAGTGTTCCGATGAATACAAAGCGCAGGTTTTCTTTTGAGGCAGAGCCTTCCGCCTGCCTTAATTGACTTCTTCTGTGCGCAGGGTATTCGACCCCTAACTTGAGGACCTCTATTCTCTCCGAGGGATATCCATTCTTGATGTATTGATGACGCACAAATTGAGAGGGGGTCAATATCCTTCTGGATGTCAGGATCGACTCCTTGAAGGTCCAATATCTCTGTTCGACCGATTCCCTGGACAGGTTCGTCAGATAAGAGGACGAGCTGCGCTTCAAAATTCTCGTCCGGATGATTCGTCGCCAGGAATAAGGCAAAGCGTCTTTCACCAACCGCAGGGTTCTTGTATACAGCGTGTCATCGCCCCCCTGGATACAGCGATAACAATCACCCCCGTTCAGGGGACCGGCACATTGTCGTTTCTTCCAATCGACAAGCCTCACCTGGAAACAGAACGGCCAGTAGTCATGCAGGCTCATGATGGATGGAATCCCCATTCGATCTGCCAGGATAGGAAGGCGGGAGGAGAGAGCGATCAAGTGATTGAAGTGAATGATCTCCGCTTCCTCTTTTCGAATCAGTGCGGTGAAGGCCTCTTCGATCTGGTTATCCTGGAAAGAATCCACGAAAGAGGAAGTATTTTTGAAATCGTTGACTATGCGAATAACCCTGACACCTTCGTGACTGTCTTCGATTATTTCATGATCGGGTCTCTCCAATGAGGATTCGCGGCAGAAGACGGTTACCAGATGCCCACGTCTGACCAGATAATTGGCCAGCTGATAAACATAAACCTCCACACCGCCGAACGCAGTGGGAGGGTAGCCATTCGCCACGAGCAATATTTTCATTGAATTATGGGCAGGAACTGTCTCCCCACAAAAGATGCAACCCTGACTTGAATGGTCAATCTCCTCCCATTCACCAGCACAGGCACCGAGTACACTCCTGGCGGGGTGGATGGTGCAGAAGTCAGGGTGATCATGGCTGTATCCCAGGGGGCATCCAGCCAAGCGGGCGAGACAAAGGATCCCTTGAAGTACGGGAGCTGACTCAGATCAAGCTGCACTGTCTGATTTTCCTCGTAAAGCAAGCCGATCAAACTGTGCAGGCTGCTCTCACCAGGTTCCATCAAACTGCTTTCCGGAGAAAGGAGAAAGAAGGGTGCATTTTCTCCACAGTAGACATGTGGAGGCGTCGCGGAGACGAGGTCAGGCAGCTCAGGCCGATAAATCTCACTGGCGATCGCCCCCCGATATGCCTCTGTCCAAACACCCGACCCCGACGGGAGAGGGGCAACGTTGCCACTCTCTTCCGTACCAGTGGTGACGCGAAAGTCTGCAGAAGTGCTGTCGGCAAAGGCAAAATCGTTAAAATATGAGACCATTCTAAGGAATGGGTAGCCTGGCATTTGATCGTACATATCAGTGATCCAGCCTGCTTTGCCTGGCTCTCCTTCGACTGTCCCAACTTCAGCGATGATTTGAGGTTTCGCATACCGGCAAGCAAGATTTTTGAGCACCTGATCATAAAGATCCTGGAATGTCTTCCACTGCGCTCCCCGGCTCGAGTACCAGTTGTAGCCCGAGAGTCCGATCCAATCAACATACCTGTCCCCGGGGTAGTAGTTATACAGATCATTCCAGGAGGTTCTCGGGTTGCTGGCATAATTAGGTGACCAGACCCATTCCACATTGGAGACATCTTGAGATTCAAGAACGTCATGGACATGTCTCCACATCTGGATGAACTTGTCTGCATCCTGTCCAAAATGGCCTGGCCACCAGGGGCTGTCGGAGATGTTCATCTCATGAGCAAAGCGCAACAGGAAGCGTTCCGGGCGAGATTTCAACGCCTGAGCGAAGCCGCGGATATATCTGTCACAACGACCATTAATTATGTCATCCAATGGGATCGTGCCCTGGTAATCCTGATCACAGGCTGGTTTTCCGGCCAAGGATTTCCGCCCATTGATCGGTTGCCAGGTAAGCATGATCACCGGTCCCTGGTTGCCCATCCTTTCTTCGATTTTCTTCAAGAGAAAAAAGTCAAAGAAACTCCCGGTTTCGACATCTACGCTTTTCCAGTCGCTGAAATACATCAAGACCGCAATATCTTTCCCTGTCAGCGTGTTGAAATCCAGAATCTCCTGTCCGTACTCGTAAGTTGGCCGTAGATGGACCCCATGCGCAATACCCAGCAACCGGGCAGCAGGGCTGATGGTGGCTTCCCCTGCAGATGCGCCACTATTCGACAAGATGAAGTATATTATTAACAGGAGGCGGGATAGGTTGAATCTCATCTGTGTTTGAGCCTTTCCTGGCGGGATAATACCAACCCTCTTCGGGCCGGAAAACGGTCGAGGTATGCGCCCACAAGTCCTCCCGAGATTGTGGCGAAATACCACAACGGGCTTGAAAAGAATATTGCCAATCTTCGAAAGAATCCTAATCGTTCGAAGTATGGGGAGTCAATAGCAAATTTGTAATCCCGCCAGGTCTGCAAAGGTATCCCAAGATACAACTTTAACCAGGTACGCGGGTTTCTCAGATGCATCAATCGAAAAAGTGTATACATGGCGTGCTGGTGATCGACATTTTGTCTGAATTGCTCGACCAGGTTGTAGTTATGAGAATGGATTACCATAGAAGATGGTTCATATACGATCTTAAATCCTGCCCGCAGCACCTCATTCGCCCAAACGGCATCTTCAGCAAAATCTACCTTTTTGAAGGGATATTTCTCGAAGACGCTCTTCCGAACAGCCGAGCTGGTATTCGAGAACCAGATATAGTAAGTGATGTTCTTTTGATAATCCTCGAGAGAAGGGGGCATTTGTTTCACTATTCGCGATGCCCCGCCTGACTGGGTCCCTTCGACCAGTTGTCTGACAGTCGGGATCGAAGCGCCGGGTCGGGGAATGTGCCGGCTAAAAACTCCGGCCACACGCTCATCTTCAGCAAATGGTGTGATCAGATTACGCAGCCAATCCCGATTAGCTGGGGTGGCATCCTGAGACAGAAATACAATGAACTTCGCATCCGGATCAGAGAGCTTTAAAGCAAGATTACGTGTCTCACCATGATTGAAGCTTTCGGGCGGGATTTCGATTAGCCTGACCGGAAATTGCCGGGCTATAGCGAGGGATCGATCTTTTGAACCCGAATCGATCAAAATAACTTCGAAAGCAAGGTCGAATACCTGATCGAAGATGCCGCTCAATACTTCATGCAGGAAACGCTCACCGTTCTTTACAGGGATGACTATTGAAACCTCAGCCATTTAATATCCACTTCAAATCCGACCAATCACTTTATTGACAAAATTAATCAGACGGGTCGACCTGCGTTGATTAAACATATCGATTTGATGTCTCAAAGACACATTCTGTTGCCTCAACTCTTCCCATTCTCTGCGCAGTGGGATCTGATTTCGTAGAACCGATCTTGCGATGGCAGCATCAGCAGCTAACTCAGGGCTCCTGAGAAATTCGAGTAGGGGTTTCACTACAGCAGGCCAGGTCAGATCTCTCGTCAGATCAGCAATGTGCTGATGTCCCTTGAATTCACCTGGTTGCCCACCGAGAATTGAGAGGATCGCTTCTGCCACGCCGGTGATATCACCCGGGGAAACGATCTTTGCCAGCCCGATCCTCCGCAGAACTTCTGCAATCTCATCCCCTTCGCTGATGACGCAAGGCAGTCCAGCCCAGAGATAATCCATCAGACGCGCACGCGCCGCGTAGCGATTTTCGATCGTCTTCAGGGTCAGGCTGAGGCCAATATCTACCTCTAGAAGATACGATCCGCGTTGATCGTAAGGAACCCAATCCAGGAAAAAGACAAATCTATCACGCCATCCCTCACGATCGATAAAGTCCAACATTCTGTCCGCTACCGACATGTGCGGCACGATCTTCTTTTCATAATGGTGCAGAGTCCCGAAAACGAGCCGGACATCCTGTCTCTCACGCAAGACGACCTTGAAGGCTTCGAGCAAGGTGATTGGATCGGTCCAATCCCAGATCCCGCCTCCCCAATAGATGATCTTATCGCTTTCCCCAATCCCGGGAACGACACCTTTGAGGGCAGGCTGACCCCGTGTGGGAGGGTCCTCGGGAAAACCCATAGGGACGATACGGAGAAAGTGATCGATCGTATAGTCCCTTCCTACTGTCAGGGAATTGAGTCTACCTGCTGCCAGCAGCGCTCCGCTCCAGAAATCATACTGTTTTTCCGTGGCGCAAATGAAAAAGTCTCCCTGGTGTAAATATGCATGAAGATCGTCCAGTGCCGCAGCGTCGAGAACCGATATCTCCCGGTCCATGGTCAGATTCAGCATCATCTGCTCGATCTCGGGCGAATAGTAGATGTCGACGATGGTGGGTTTTTCGATCGGGTGTCCGAGGTTGTGAACCACCCTGGCAAGCACTGGTCCATTCGACAGAACAACCTGATGACTTGCGATGAGATCCTCAAGAGCCTTCGGATCTTCCCAGAGAAATTGCCTTACCTCCACCCCCGCCGCCGTCCTTGTACTTGGCAGAGGTGCCGCCAGGGTGACTTTCACACCATACGATCCCAATGCGCGTGAGATCTCCCAATATCTGATACCCGGTCCTGCCATCTTCTCCCCCACACTCTCATGGGTGATCACCAGGAGCTCTGCATATTTCGTCATAGTCCGCTCCTCAATCCTTATTCATAACCAGCGTGGTCGGGGCAGTCTCATCCGAGCTGAATCATGATCTCGATGAGCACCGAGAGGAAAAATCCCCTATTTCTCTGGAAACAATTTTTCCAAAATCCGATGCACTTTTCGCAGCACCTGCCAGCTTCTGCTCTCATAGATCTCAGTAAGCTCTTTATACAGTCTTTGGGCTTCTCTATCTCGCATCAGGCAGTAGCGCTGTGCCTGCTCAAGAATGCCGCTCAAGAGGGTTCTGTCAGAGATGCGAGAATCGGAATTCATCTCAGGTTCGAAAGCCCGACAATATGCCTCCAGCCAATATAGATAATTTTGTGAGAGCAGCCAGTTTTGTTTAACCGTATTCTGCGCCTCCCATCCGAGCTGGTGGCGTAGTTCAGGGTGTTCGATCAATTCGACCAGGCAAGCCTCCCATTCTCCCAAATCGCCCGCCAGGCGGCCATTTCTATTGTCATCGACGATTCCTATATATGGCGTCAGCTTACTGAACACTCCAGGCAGCCCGTGTGTGCTGTATTCCAGGAACTTCAGGCTTGATTTCGCCCGATTGAATGCATCATCCCGCAGGGGGCTGATAAAGATATCCCATTCCTGTTTTGAAAAGGATTCAGCGAACTTTATATAATCCAATTGATTGATGGGAACCCACTCGACATAGTCATGCTCCAGGAGTCTCTGAGGCGGCTTACCCCCCATGACAGCAAGCCTCACCTTCCCTGAATACTTTTCGAGGATCTTCAAGAGTGCTGGGGTGATCACCTCCAGGTCGTACTTATGTGTCTCACCGCCCATATAACCAATTTTGATAACTCTGCTCTCGAGGGTTCGATCATACCCTGCCTTGAACTGCCAGACATGATCGTTCAGGTAATTCGGAACGACGACGACATTGGGGTTCAAACGACGCATATAGACTTCAAGTTCAGCGGTGCTGACCGTGACCAGGCTAGCGTTCATGGCTGCATGAAGCATAGGCAGCAGAGCATCCAGGTATTCATGTCTGTGGCTGTGGTCTTCCGGTAAAGCGAAGAGCAGATCGTCGATCTCGAACACAATGGGTTTATTCTCCTTTCGACAGATCGCAATGATCTCGAGGTAAGCATCCCAAAAACGGGGGAAATCACGTTGGATCACGATCAGGTCTGCCTGCTTTGCTGCTTCAAGCGAGATTTCGCCATCTTTTCTCCCTTGCAGAACTTTGACGCCAGCGAATTCTGCGGGGCCCGTTATCCTGACTCTCACCAATGCCATTTCCCAGGGAGCAGCAGTGTAGACCGCGATGCATTCGAGCCTCGGCGGAGCAGATTGCTTCATAACAGGCATCTTTAAATTATTTGTTCTTGAACTTCCATTGCCAGTCTGAGTGCCACACGCCAGTCTGGCAGGCGCAGCCCAAATACTTTATAAAACTTCTCACAATTGAGCGCCGAGAACAGCGGTCTTACCGCAAGCGTCGGAAAATCAGCCGTCCTAGCCGGTAAGATCTCTTTGGCTGCCAGTTCTTCTTTATGTGGGTAGAGACCGAGGATCTCCTGAGCCCATTCGAAGCGACTCGCGTAGCCATCCCCCGCCAGGTGATACAAACCGCTCCTCTCTCCAAACCAGTCATAAGGATCGCGACCTGCCCGGGCGATCAGCTGTGCGGTGACCTCAGCCAGCATCCTGCACCAGGTTGGATTGCTCACCTGATCTTCCACAATGCGTAGAGTGGTATGCTGGCGCGCCCAGGTCAACACTTTCGTGACGAAGCTTTCACGTCTCAGACTGTAAACCCAGCTCGTGCGCATGATCAGATAAGCCCCGCCAACTTCTTGAATAGCCCTTTCTCCCTCTAATTTACTTCTCCCATATACACTCAATGGATTGGGGGCGTCCTGCTCGAGGTAAGGTTCCCCCTTCATACCATCGAAGACATAATCGGTCGAGAAGTGAATGAGGACAGCTCGATGCCGGCGGGCAAACTCGGCCATTGATCGGGGAGCAGCGGCATTGATCGCCATGGCCAGCTGCGGTTCACTTTCGGCTCTATCGACGGCGGTGTAAGCTGAAGCATTCACGACGATCGTGGGCTGAAACACCCCAAATGCTTCAGCCAGTCCATTGGGTTGAGCAAGATCGATCTCCGGGCGGTCAAGGGCGGAGATCTCTCCAAGAGGCGCAAGCGTCCGACTGAGCTCCCAGCCGAGCTGGCCCAGTTTCCCGAATAACAAGATGCGCTGCATATCGAATTGATCTAACCAGTTTGATGGAATGGAAGTTGATCCTCAGCCAGGCGCAACAGGTAAGCACCATATTGATTGTTGATCATCCTGGCGAGCGTGATAAGCTGCTCTTTATCGATGAAACCCATCCGATAGGCGATCTCCTCCGGACAGGAGATCATCATCCCCTGCCGTTCCTCGATGGTCTGTACAAATTGCCCCGCCTGCAAGAGCGATTCATGGGTCCCTGCATCGAGCCAGGCGACTCCGCGCCCAAGAGGCTCGACGCGGAGTTCGCCTCGCTCCAGGTAGATGCAGTTCAAATCGGTGATCTCCAATTCCCCCCGCCGAGATGGACGCAGGCTCTCCGCGAACTCAACCACACGATCATCGTAAAAATAAATCCCCGGAACTGCATAATGCGAGCGGGGTTTGGCAGGTTTCTCCTCGATCGAGATAGCCCGCCCGGTTTCATCGAACTCGACAACACCATAACGTTCCGGGTCGCGAACCGGATAAGCAAAGATCAAAGCCCCTCGAGTGAGCTGGGCAGCTCTCCTCAAACTGGCTGGCAAACCATGCCCGAAGAAGATGTTATCGCCCAGGATCAAACATACTGGCTCACCCTGGATGAAGTCTCTACCAACCAGAAAAGCGTCCGCCAGGCCACGCGGCTCAAGTTGTTCCGAATAAGAAAAATGCAATCCCCATTGGCTGCCGTCCTGTAGTAGCGTTCGAAAAGCCGGCAACGCCTCCGGTGTGCTGATGACAAGGATCTCTCGGATTCCTGCCAGCATCAGCATGGAAAGAGGATAGTACACCATCGGCTTGTCATAAACTGGCAAAAGCTGTTTGCTGACCCCGATCGTTAAAGGGTGCAGACGGGTGCCCTTCCCACCAGCCAGAATAATGCCTTTCATCAGATCCCTCCCCGATGTAAATAATTCTTTTCCACCCAGGTCCGATAATCGCCCCGTGACCTGATCAATTGCACCCAATCCTGATGGCTCAAATACCATTCGACGGTGAGCAACAAACCTTCCTCCAATGAGCGCCGCGGGCGCCAGCCAAGCTCTCGCTGGATCTTGGTGATATCCATGGCATATCTGCGATCATGACCAGGTCTATCCGCTACAAACTGGATCAGGTTTTCGTGCGGTCTATAACGCGAAGCAGGCAGGGCTTCATCGAGAATTTCGCACAAAGTGTTCACCACCGCCAGATTTGTCGGTTGATTGTCCCCTCCGACCGTATAAGTCTCTCCAGGCTTTCCCTCACGGATCACTAACCAGATGGCTTCACAGTGATCTTCCACAAACAACCAGTCCCGGATCTGTTTCCCATCCCCATAAACCGGTAAGGGTTTCCCCTCGATCGCGTTCGTGATCATCAATGGGATCAGCTTTTCGGGAAACTGATATGGCCCATAATTGTTCGAACAGTTGGTGATGCTGAAAGGAAGACCGTAGGTGTGACCATATGCTCTCACCAAATGATCGCTGGCGGCTTTCGATGCCGCATATGGTGAGTTGGGCGCATAAGGCGTGCTTTCATTGAAGGCAGGAGCGCCAATTTCCAGCGAACCGAATACCTCGTCGGTGGAGATGTGATGAAACCTCACCTCACTGAGTGGTATTTCCGATCCTTCCAACCAATAGGAACGGGCAGCCTCCAGCAGGTTGTAAGTTCCAACGATATTCGTCTGGATGAACTGATCTGGAGCCCATATCGATCGATCTACATGGGTTTCGGCAGCGAAATGAACGATGGTGTCGATTCGATATTTCTTTAGAAGACCATCAATGAGCAAGCGATCATTGATATCGCCATGGACGAAGATGTGCCGAGTCGCATCAGGAATGTCCTTGAGATTTTCAAGGCTTCCTGCATACGTAAGGGCGTCCAGGTTGACAACAAGCGCCTCAGGTTCATTATGCAATAGATAGCGCACAAAATTTGAACCGATAAATCCAGCGCCTCCGGTAACCAAGATGTTTTTCATTAACCCTCCCGGAGTGGTCTTGTTTCTCCGAACATCATATTATTCATAAGTATCTGCTTCTGGAAGACAGGCAGCTGAAGCATCTTTCTTTGAAAGGAATGGCTGAGTACCTTCTGGAATAGGCCATTTTATCCCTATCCGGGGATCACACCAGAGTAAAGTTCGCTCATGCTCGGGGGCGTAGTAATCCGAGGCTTTATAGGCCACTTCTGCCCACTCGCTCAGAACATAGAAGCCGTGCGCAAATCCAGGCGGGATCCACAGCTGATGTTTGTTCTCCGCTGAAAGGTACACTCCCACCCAGCTGGAGAATGTAGGCGATGAGCGTCTCAGGTCGACTGCTACATCAAACACCTCCCCGACGATCACACGCACCAGTTTCCCCTGGGGTTGGCGAATCTGATAATGCATCCCACGCAATGTCCCTTGCCTTGAACCGGACTGGTTGTCTTGCACAAAATCGAAATCTATCCCCTCCAGCGCATACCGTCTGGCCTGGAAAGTTTCCATGAAAAAACCGCGTTCATCCCTGTAGATATCTGGCTCTATCAAGATCACTTCTGGGATCGATGTACGTGTAAACCTCATGTGCCTATCCCGTTGCTCAATTCTATCTTATCAGGAACAATGGTATATCTTCAAATCCCAACGATATTGATAATCGGACCCTTTTATGATTTTCATCAGCTCACAACCCTTATCCTTAAGTTCACTTTCCAGAACCGGGAAAAGACCGCCATGCAGGAGGATATAAGCCGGCTGAAACTCTCGAACTGCCCAAAGAGCTGATTCTTGATAAGTCGTCTGGGGGCTCAACACCCTGGCGACATCGGGCTGAAGCAACCCGGCAAAATCGATCATGGGTCTCTCAGCGAAATATCCGATGATGCCGACCTCCAATGCTCCGACCTGGTCTTCTGGAAGCGTGTGGCTATTGATCCATTCACCGGCAGCGCGATAGGCAGCATAACGCTCATCCGGGTTCCTACACATTCTCACGAGAAAACTCACCTGAGCCAGGAGGAGTATCGATATAAGTCCAATCGGCAGATATTTGAGAAGATGTGATAACCTCTTGGACATTTTATTCTCCTGGGTCATATCAGCGATCCCAGACAATCCTGCCCCGACGGCAACAACATACCCGGGAACCAGTGGGGCGTAGTACCAGAAATATCTGCTCACATGGAGCCAGGAATAAGCCGCGAAATATAGCGCAGGCCAGACCAGGAAGGTGAGGATTTCTCGGCGCCTCAGGAATGAATAAACCAATCCAATACAGCCACACAGTGCTGCTAGGTAGTATGGCCAGGTACGATAAGGGTTTAAGATCGTGAAGAACCCCTGCGAGAAGGATTCGCTGATCGCCATTGACCCTTGATGCTGTTTCGCGGCTAGCGTCACAGGAACGGGTGAGCCAAAATAAACCCAGGAAAACAGCAGCCAGGGGAACAATACACCCGCGAACAGTAATATACCCTTCCAGGGAATACGGCTCCATCGAAAGAGATAGTGCACCCCCAGGATCGCAGGCACCAGAACCCCATCCGGGCGGGCCAAACTGGCTAAAGCCGAGAGACCGGCTGCAGCTGTATATTGTCGCTTGAAATAAAAAGTATACGCACCAAGACATAATGCCAGATATAACGGTATCTCCGACCCAAGCGTGCTAACGAGCAACGGGAAGGTCGGGAACAACACCAAACCCGCCCAGTCGATCCACGGTCTATTCCAGGTTTCTGAAAGAGAAAAGAGAAATAATCCACCCAGGAGAAGTGAAACTGCCCCAATCACAACTGCCAGATGTGGGATATCCGACCAAACGAAACTTCCCAGTGCAAGGAGAAGGGTAAAGAGAGGTGTTGTTGTGCTGAGTATTCTCTGACCAGGGTTGTATACAAAGCCCACTCCATCGAAAAGATTTCGCGCATAACGGAAAGTTATAAACGGATCATCATACGCCCAATCTTTGAACATCGCCATCAGCAAGGCGAATAATGCCAGGACAACCAGATATTTGAACCCCCACCGCCAACTTTTGAAATTTATCGCAGCGATTCGGATCGCCTTAGGCATGGACACATTCATTTCAAGATTACAGGTAACAGCTGATGGGTGACTTGTGAACCAAGAAAAGGCTCTGGCGGGTAAAAGAAATCATCCCACACTAACGGCGATATCGTAACAGTGTAATTGGTGAGGAATGAGGCGAACCAATCTCCACCTTGGCTTTGCCAGACTTCGTGTGCCCACCCCGGCGAGAAACCACGTTCGGCAGACCACGGACCCGCAAGGCTGGCGCCAACACGAACGACCTCACCCACACCCGTGTGATTGTAGAATAAATAAAATTTCGAATCATAAACCGCCATGCTCGGGCTTTCCGCCATCGCCTGATCGGGTAATGGAGGGATGATCGTACCCCAGTCTATCCAGGGTCCGGAAGGGTCGCTCGAGGTTGCCAGCCCAACGATCCCGCCATTGTAATCTCGACCGGTGTAGAAAAGATAGTATGTGTCTCCAATTTTCGTAACAAAAGGATCTCGGCAATCAGCCCATCGACCGGCTTCCCAGATCATCCCCGGGTGATTTGGCTGAAAGATCATCCCCTCAGGTCTCCAGGATTCGGGATCAGCCGGATTATCTGTCGTCGCCAACATGATGCTCTGAGTCATCCCACTGCTCACACCGGTATAGTACATGTAATATCTGTCCTCTTCTTCCCTCACGAATGGTGACCAGACCAATCTCGAATCCCACGATCCAGGGATTCGATCCTCCAAGACTGGCGACAGATCCTCCCATTCACATAAGTCGTGCGATCGCCCATAGGCAAATTTCTTCTCTCCAGGGAGATAAATCGATACCAGATAATAAGTGTCCTGGTACCAAAAAACACTATGATCTTTCAGGCCAAAATCTTCAGGAAACCAGCCCAACGGTTTACAGTTATTCTGGAAATTCTGCCTGTAAGAAAGAGGGGTATTGAAAGACGGGGAGATCAACACCAAAGCGAGCAAAAATAAGGAGGACACTCTATCCATATTAAGCCGAAATCAGGCAGGCTGATTGTCGCGGTAAGATTGGATCACTGAATCCACATCTCCGATGGCACGAATTTTTCCCTGATCCAGCCAAGCAGCGCGATGGCACATCCCGGCGATCGTGTCCATGTTATGTGAAACGAGCAATATCGTGGCGCCCATTTCACGGAATTTCTGCATCCGTCCGAAAGATTTGCGTTGGAACGCCTCATCTCCCACCGATAGGATTTCATCCACGATGAGGATATCCGGTTCCACATCGGTTGCCACAGCGAAACCCAGCCGTGCCCACATCCCGGAGGAATAATTCCGCATCGGGACATCGATGAAATCCCATATCTCGGCAAAATCGACGATTCGGTCGAATTTCGCCTTCATCTCATTGTAAGAAAAACCCAGCAAAGCCCCGTTGAGATAAACGTTTTCCCTGCCGGTCAAATCGGGATGAAAGCCGGCACCGAATTCCAGCAGAGGCGCTACCCGTCCACGTACCAGAACGCGCCCCTTTGTTGGACGCAGGACACGCGCCACCAGCTTCAATAAGGTGCTTTTTCCAGCCCCATTCGGGCCTATCAATCCAAAGACCTCTCCCCGGAAAACGCTGAGATTGATCCCATCGAGAGCCCAAAAATCTCGCAGGTTGACCTTCCCCTGAACCCGTCGGATCATGTATTCTTTGAAAGTCGAGATCCGTTCGGTGGCAACCCGGTAACGGACACCAACGTTTTCCAGGCGGATGACCTCATCCGCTTCTAATCCGGTATGAGCAGCTGGGACGAGTCTTGTCTCAGACACGGTAGGCGTACTCATCAGATTTTCCTGTAAACACCAGCCAACCGATAACCAAGGTGGCCAGAGCGATGAAACCGGAGATCAAAAACTCATTCAGGCTGGGGACCCGCCCTTCGTAAATTGGAGCACGGAAGAAATTTATCAAATGGTACATAGGGTTCAAGCGCACGATCCACACCCGATAGGCATCTGGCAATATCGTTTCCGGGTAGATCACCGGACTTAAATACATCCAGGCGAGCAATGCGATTTGATACATTTCGGCGACATCAGCAAAGAAAACCGCCAATGCGGATATCAGCAACCCCATCCCCAGGGCAAACATTGCGAGAAACAAGATCGGGATAGGGAAGAGCAAAAAAGTCGGTCTCACCTTCACTCCGGTGATGAACATCACGATCAAAAGGGGGATTATCGCCAGAAAGATATTCACCAGGCCCGTGCCGGTCGCTGAAACCGCGAAAGATGTGCGCGGAATATATATCCGGCGCAAAAGGCTGCCTCCCCAAACCAGATGAACTGTCGCCGCGTTTGTGGATTGCGAGAAGAAATTCCACGCGATCAGACCGCTCAAAACATAAGCCGCATATCCAGGCTGGATGGCGCCAAATGCTTTCGAAAAAACCACCGTCAGAATTAACATCGTCCCCAGGGGATTCAACATCGTCCATGCGATCCCCAGCACTGAACGCTTATATCGCGTCAAAATATCACGCCGGATGAACTGCACGATGAGATAACGATAATCCAGGATGGCTCGCAACTCTTCGAGCGCAGGAGAACCTTGACGGGCAGAGTCATAATAAGCCGAATGCTGTAATTTTGTCATTGCACCTGAACCAATCAGATATATTTTCGAATCCAGATTTTCATTTTCATTGGCATCCACCCGTAGATCAGCGGGCGGAGTTTCGCCTTGATCCATAAAATGGACAGAGACCTTCCTCCTTCACGTCTGTGTACCTGTAACATCTCTGGCCAACATAGATTCTCAGGAGACATAGTTTTTGATGAGCCATGGATTCTGAAATTAGCCCAGAGATGAGGAAAATATACGATCGGAGCTTGCCTGGATATCCGCACCCAAAGATCATAATCCATTGCATCGTGGAAACTCGCATCTAATGGTCCTACCAGTCGCCACAATGAGGCTCGGAAGAACGCCGATTGTTGAGGGATGTGCACATACCCACGCATCAACTTGCGGTAGTTCGTCTGGCGAGCTGGAAAACGACCAATAATCCGACTGCGTTCATCGATCAGATTCGCATCTCCGTATACCATTCCGACTTCTCGATTTCTTTGAAGAAAGTCTACTGCCGCAGAGACCGCCCCAGGCTGATAGGTGTCATCCGAGTTCAGCCAGGCGAATATTTCGCCGCGTGCATGCGCAAAGCCCTTGTTGATCGCATCGGTTTGTCCCTGATCCGGTTCGGAAACCCACCAGGCAAGTCGATCTGCATACTTATGGATGATTTCCAGGCTCCCATCCGTTGACCCGCCATCGACGATCAGATACTCGATCTTAGGATAATCCTGACTCAAAACTGATTGGATCGTTTCTTCCAGATATTCGGCTTGATTATACGAGGGAGTGACAATTGAAACCAGCGGGAGATCATTCACCATAAAATCATTATCCTTCTACTGCCAGGATTGCTCGTTATAATAATATGATGCAACCTTATGGGTAGCATCATAAATTCGGCGGATATCTTCCTGCTTCAGACGCCGTTTCCAGTTTTCCAGGTTTGCCCGACTGTCCAATCGAATCGAATGCACCCGCTTCCGAGAGATCTCTGCCGGGTTATCCCTGCTGCTCGTTTGTTGGATGGCTCTCTCGACTCGTGGTGTGAAAGGGATTCCTAAAGTCCGGTAAACCTCGCGAAATCCTTCTACAGGGTCGATCGAGAGGTCTTCATGCCGCACCAGTCTTATCTCAGGGTGGCGAAGGGTTTGAATCTGGACAACCTGGTAGATCATCCGCCATAGCAAGGCGGCCTGTTCGACAATGTCCTCCGGTCTGTTCACGCTGGCGATCATCTCTTCACGAAAAGGGGCGAGGTAATCACGCATCAAGAGTGGCTGGGAAAGCAAGTGGCGAAAATCAAAACTCCAACCCAGTCTCAACAGACTGCTGGCGAAGGCCGCAGGATGTCTCACCACGACAAGAACCCGGCAGGAAAACCGTTTGATAAACCAGGGTATCGAAAAAACTGCAAACGGATCCTTAATTAATGGCGTCTTCTTGAACAACCTTCCCGAAGCAAAAAAATACAAATCGCGCCACATGCGCAGAATATCCTTCATAGAACGGAGTGAGCCGATCTCCTTCCAAAAATGATAACGATAGCTCAGGGTTTCTTTGAGAGCATTCAGATATTCTGCTTCGTTTTCTTCGCAAATATACATGTACCAGTACAAGGTCTGGGCGCGCATCACCCCCGGCCTGTGAAGGATGTTCAAAGGCTCGCTGATGTAGGTCAGGGTTGAACTGGCTGCCAGCATTTTGCCGACCCAGGTTGTTCCCGTGCGGTGTGCTCCGGTAACCAGAACAGGGCTCTTGTTCTCTGCTGCCATGCTTATCCGGTCAGCCCGCCTGCCCAATATTTAATCCAGGCCAGGTGTTAATCCCTAATTCAGACCAGCGAATACCCGGGTGGCGCGTATTCAGCCTGAAATAAGCATTTCTCAGGTCCTTCAAACCTATGAGTCCAAGGACAGCGTAAATCATACGATGCCAGTGTCTCAATGTATATCGCGGATCGGCAAGCAATGCTTTCCCATAAGCTCTCAGCGCCGCACTGAACAGGTCGCCATCCAACAAATATCTTGCGTTCAGACGCTGGGCGCCTGCGATCACATACCGCCGGTTGGACTCGATCAATCGAGCTAAATCTGGCTGAGTCTGCATCCATTCGAGCACTCGGAGGGTCTCGCGACCGAACTCCGCCGCCTGGGAGACGTTCTTGGCGCTAAGATGATGGCGTGCAGCTGCCCAAAATCGTGGCGCATGCTTCACGGGCGCAAGCCTGGCGATGCGAATCCAGAGATGGTGGTCGAGCATGAAGTGGTAATCGCGTGCCAGTCCTCCCACTTCCTCGAAATATTTCCGTCGCATGAAGACCGCCGGTTGGCAAATGATCCTGAATCCTATAAACTCCTTCAACCCCCAATTGGAAAAGACAAGCTTGTTAAGCGGACGCCCATTCGCATCGATGGTGATGGCATTCCCAAAGACCATCCCCACCTGTGGTGATTCTTCCAGTTCACGAACCGCCTGACTCACGGCCTCAGGGAGCAGGATATCATCCGAATTCAGCCATGCCACGATCTCACCTTGTGCCTTTGCCATCCCCTTGTTGATCGCATCTGCCTGACCTGCATCAGGCTCTGATACCCACCAGGCTAATCGATCGGCATATTTGCGGATGATCTCCTGACTGCCATCACTCGATCCTCCGTCGACAACGATGTATTCCAGACGGGGATAGCCCTGTTCCAGGACTGAACGCATGGTGAATTCGAGATATTTCGCCTGGTTATATGAGGGTGTAACGATAGAGACTAACGGGATGTCACCTGGCATAGAACACCATCTCAACCAGCGGTTTTATCGGAGATCAATCACCCGCTTTTTTCGGGTGACGCAGATCGAAAATGAGATAACCTTCCCCCTCGGCAAAGATCGGATAATTATTGTATAAAAGGTCTTTGAGCTCTGGCTGCTTGTCGAATTGGTTTAACATGGTTACCAGGAAGAAATCCTTGTTGCCGGCTTTGTCTGCGAACCATTGGTGCACTTCGATGGGTGGCTTCCCTTGCAGATCGCGGAAGCTTTGGTGGCCAAGCGGCAACCAGATGCGAGGTGTGATCCAACCATAATAGGCGAGGCGATTCCCGTAATCATGGGTAAGCCCGATTACAGAAGAAGAATGACCAAGGATTTCCCCAATTTCAGCCCAATAAGCTGGTTCGTGGCGGTAATCCTCGACGATCAGATCGACGCGCACATTCCAGGCTTTGATGAAGATCGCAGTAAAGACGACCCCGATTACAGTGAGCCGCACCATCCAGTTTGGTTTCAAATTCGCAAGAGACCTCAAGACCGTAGCACCGACGGGCGCCAGGGTGACACCGATAACGGCTATCAAAGGGAGGTGGTAGTAAGAGTGAGTGGTAATATGGTAGGGAAAAGTCATACCATATAAGAAATAACCGATCCAGAGTCCGAAGCCCATGGCGCGATATGCTGGCGTGGGGAGCAAAAGGATACCGATCAAAGACGCGAAGATCGCTCCATACCCGACAATACCACTGGCCATATCCTCCCAGTGCAGATAGAAAGCCGGGCTGCTCCACATTTCCGGGAAAAATCTGCCTTCGAACTGGCTTTCCAGGGTACCAAGGATATAAACTCCATAGATGTGATAAGCCAGCATCGGCAAAACCGCCAGAATCGCGATCGTCCAGACCTGGGGATCGCGCAACAGCTGCCTAATTCCCCGCCGGAAAATGAGAAAACCCGCCATGGCAAATAACAGCGGGAACAACGCAACTGCCTTGACGAACAAAGCCATCCCTGAAAGACTGCCAGCCAGGAGAGCAGTCTTCCAGGAAGGTTTCTTAGCCCAGTAGTCAAAAGACCATAAGGCGAGCAATATGAACATCACCATTAATGGATCGGGTTGAAAGCTGCGACTGGCGATGATCCCGAATGGCAGGAAGAGATAATAAGCCACGGCGATGACGCCTCCATCCGGTGAGGTCATCGAACGGGTCAAGAGATAGAGCGCAACACCACCGATCACCCAGAAAAGGGCAGCATAGATGCGCGCAATCCAGACTGCCTCGAAGCCGATCACTCTGTATGTGGCAGCCACGATGGACTCGAAGACGATCGGTTCGATGATTCCTTCCCCTGAGAATTGCTCGATCGCCCGCTGCCGGTGCCAGTCGTTTGAGGCCGGAAGCATGCGGTAATAGAGGCTGCGAGCGATGATCGCCGAGCGCAGCTGCCGGGTTGGATGGAAATCCAGCGGCGGATCGCTCAGGTCAACCAGCCGGATACCCAACCCCATCAGGAAGAGCAAGAGCAACACACTGTAGAGGAGGATTTTTGACCGTCCCAATAAGGATTGCTCGTCCATGTCAGCCTCGATCCCTGGCATACCTTCATCCAAAGAGAGAAAGATAATCAACCTTGGGAAAAACCTGCAACTTGCCACCAATGGTCGCATCCAGGATTTCCCTGCCAGCTTTGTGATATGCCTGTTGGGCCATGCGGTAAGCCTGCTCTGATGTCTCTAGATCTGGAAGCTGCCAGCGGAATCCCTTCCCAAAATAATTACCCGAAAAATGATCGGGGTCGTCCCCCTCGGATACGATGGTTGTGTTGGGCTTGCCTTGCGTCGAGAAATTGTGATCAACGCCGATTAGAATGACCTGCTTGAAACCCATATGGTATGCCAGCTGTAAAGCCACATAGGTCACCGTGGCTCCTTCCCATAGCCGGCCGCGCGCATCAAGGGCGAATTTCGGACCAGTGTAGGTGGTATGGAGAAAAATCAGCGGTGGTTCTTTGGAGGATGAAATCCTCTTCCCCATCGCTTCCCGCAAGTACCCGCGGGCTCGCCAGGAAAGGAACTTCGGCATGGGTAGTTCGAGGATCTCCTCTGCGCACTGCTGGATGACGAGATCGTTTACCGAGAGATAATAAGTGGTGGTAAAGCCCAGCTCCGGAAATAACAGATAGATCCGGTTCATCCCAAATGTGATCTCGCCCTGGAGCCGCGTAAGATCGGTGTGCTTCAAGCTCGGACCGTTGCCAATGATGAAACAACGCTCGCCAGAATGGAGGTCTTTAAACCGTGCCAGATATTTCCTGCTGGCGCGTCTCCAGGGATGGAGAGCTGCAGCTGGAGATTGGGCTGCGCGGCGCAAAGCATACCAATTCGATCGGGCCAAACCCCAGAGAGGCGCAGGAATAATATTGCGGAGAGTGTCCATTGAACTATTCCGTGCTGAGTCGCGCGGTGGCGCCACCATCGATGATGAGAGCCTGTCCCGTCATGAACGAAGATTGACCCTTGTCCGCCAGGAAGTAAATCCCATGAGCGATCTCCTCGGGTTTTCCAACCCTTCCGATGACCGTCTTATCAGCCAGATTCTCCAGCCGTTCGGGCAGACTTCCGGTACCCGCGTGGCCACGCGACAAACCGGCGTGCAGCATCGGCGTATCGACCGCGCCTGGAAGGATGGCATTGACACGGATATTATCAGGAGCGAATTCGATTGCCATCGCCCGCGTGAGTGCCAGCAAGCCTCCTTTGCTGGCAGCATAGGCTGCTATGTTCGCGGATGTCGCGACCGCATGGACAGAAGATACATTGACGATCGCACCTCCCCCCGCGGCTTTGAACAATGGATACGCCAGTTTGGCTGCCAGAAAAACTGCCCGTAAATTGGAGATCATCACCGCATCCCATTCCTCGACTGTGGTCTCCAGGAGCGGTTTGGCGATCTGAATGGCCGCGTTATTGACCAATGCATCCAGCTTCTGGCTATAGGCCTGGGTTCTCGAGAAGATCGTCTCCAGGTTTTGCGAATCGGAGATATCCGCCTGAATGAACAATCCATCTTCAGGAAATCCATCTCCAAACGGCGCTCGATCCACTCCGATAACTTTCCAGTTGTACTCAGAAAATAATTGTACTGTTGCCCGACCGATGCCACCGGCAGCGCCAGTGATCAGGACCGATCGGGATTCGTTCATATCAAATCGATTCATCTTCAAAAACCTCTATCTCTAAGCCGTGCAGCAAGTTTCGGATGGTATTACGATGTACCCTCTCCCAGGCAGTCGGGCTGGAGTTGGCGTTATGGGGAGCAAGAAGCACATTATTCATTCTGCGTAGTGGGCTGTCAGCCGGCAATGGTTCGTGCTCGAACACATCTAATGCCGCACCAGCGATCCTGCCTGATCTCAGCGCCCCGATCAGCGCTTCTTCATCGACCACCTGACCCCGA
>FWWM01007224.1_pt1 | contig 22500 bp, 16 predicted proteins | sample 2228351 | NCBI WGS metagenome assembly FWWM01 (sample SAMEA103939774, study PRJEB20133) | metagenome
CGGCGAGTGGAAGCTCTGTGCGCGTGCGCAGTTCTCGCAGAATGTCGAGGCAAGGGAGAGCGGGCTTGACCATGAGCATGTCGGCACCTTCGCCCTCATCGAGAAGCGATTCGCGGATGGCTTCGCGCAAATTCGCTGGATCGAGTTGGTGACTGCGCCGATCACCAAAGGCTGGGGCGCTGGCCGCCGCTTCCCGAAAAGGACCATAAAACGCTGAGGCGAATTTTGAGCTGTACGAGAGAATAGGCAGATCGACAAACCCCGTCTCATCGAGTGCCTGGCGAATTGCGGCGACGCGACCATCCATCATATCCGAAGGGGCAACGATGTCTGCACCGGCGCGGGCGTGGGAAACCGCGACTCTACAAAGGAGCTCGACGGTCGGGTCGTTTGCGATGCGTCCCTCGCGCACAACGCCACAATGGCCGTGGGATGTGTACTCGCAGAGGCAAACATCGGTGACGACGACTAACTGCGGCGCAGCTCTTTTGACGACGCCCACGGCGCGCTGGACAATGCCCTCGGCATCCCAGGCTGCGCTCGCCATGTCATCCTTGTGGTTCGGAAGACCAAAGAGAATGACGCCCCCCAAGCCTAGCTTGGCCAATTCCTCGACTTCACGCTCAAGCTCATCCAGCGACAGCCGCTCCACGCCTGGCATGGAGGCTATCGGTTGACGTTGACGGTCGCCTTCGACCACAAAAAGAGGCTGGATGAGGTGCTGAGGCAAAACGTGATGCTCTCGGACAAGCCGCCGAAGAGGCTCCGTCATGCGAAGTCGTCGGAGTCGTTTCATGGTGGCCCTCATCTGAACAAAGTCTCATGACCGTGGCAAGTATGGAATTGTCGGGGCATTGCACCGTGGCGATTCGCGGAGGAATTCATGACTGTACGTCCGCCAATGGAGACTCATGACCTGAATATCGACCCGCGCAAGTTGCGGCGCCAGCAGTTCTTTTTCATTTATGGCGACGACCAGGTCAAGATGGAAAACCTCAAATTGGCCATCGTTCATGCTCACCTTTCCGAGGAGGAGCGCGAGGAGAATTACAACGAGTATGGCGCATTGGGCTCGCAGGTCAGTCTCTCCAGCATCCTGGGAGATGTCATCGCTGAGCTCTCCACCGAGTCATTTCTGCCCGGCTCAAAACGTGTTGTGGCGCTTTACGGGGTCCGAGACTTTTACGGTGGGAAGGAGAGTGAGGAAAGTGGGGGGACTTCGAAAAAGAAAAAAGGTAAGGGAGCTTCCCCAAAATCGAGCTCGGAAATCCTGGCGGATTTCGTGAGGAACACGCTTCCCTCGATGCCGAGCGTCCTCATTGTTATTGCGCCCGAGGACTATGAGAGAGGACGCACCGTCAGCACGAAAAACCCGGTATACGCCGCGGCCAAAGAGAGCTCGAGCGTCTACCATTTTCGAGAGCAGGCGGTGCAATATGCCTTCTTTGACGCATTGTTTGCGAGAGATACCGCGACCGCACTCCAACTGTGGCGTCAGTGGCGCGAGCGCGTTGGAAACCAGCCGCGGCCCTACTTTGCGCTCGTTTCTCAGCTTCGGCTGCTCTTGCAGGCCAAGATCCTTGCGTCGCGCCTCTATCAAAAAAAAGGTATCGACCAAGAAACTTTTATCACTACGATGCTGCCCCCCGACAGAAACGCGAATATCGCCATGCAACCTGACTGGCTTCGGGAAAAGTTTCTTAGGCAAAGTAGACGTTTTTCGCTAGGTGAGCTAATGGAGTCCTACGAAAAGCTCGAGATTTTGGTCAAGTACGCCGTGCCGCTTTCTAGCGATCCGAGTGTTCCTAATCGCGATCTCCTGAGCGAAATCTGGATTACAGAGTTTTGCGCGAAAAAGGAGCTGGGGTGAGACTACTAGTTGCGGCCATTTTTTTTGCGCTGCTTGTCATCGACCCCATGGCTCGCTTGTCGGCAGCCCCATCGCGGGAGACGCGCAGCGACGTGCAGCGGCGGGAGACCTCTCGCATCCCACTTGAGGCGACCCCCAAGCCTCAGGCCCTTCCAGCAGGCAAAGCAGCCCTTGAGGGGGTTCGGACCCCTGAGCCGGCGGATGAAACTTTCAGTCGGCTCCTGCGCATGCGCAGCCGCTTGCGCAATCTTCAAGTGGACACGCAATGGATTGAGGGCGAAGAGATCACGCGCCAATTCTCCGCCACCATGGGGCGCGGCAAGCTCGTGGGAGAGGGGTACATCAATTGGTCGCAGCCGGGGACCGGGCACTGGGCAAAGGTCAAAGTCATCGAAGCAGATGTGGCAGAGATTCTCCACGTCTGCGATGTGCGATTCGACGGGCGCATCGATTCGCGCGTTTCAGGAGATTTGAATCTCGAATGGAGTGGACTGCGTTTTCGCCAGATGCGCCAATCGATGAAGGGGAAGGGGAAGCTTATCATGGGCGAAGGACGCGTTTCTTCGACGCGTCTTCTCGATAACATCGCTAAGTTTGCCGGCTTGCCAGAACTTCGCACCCTGAGGTTTCGACGTGGTCTTGTGGAGGGCTCCATCGCCGATGGAAAAGTCTTGGTGCGGGCTTTCGAACTTGAGGGGGAGGATTTCCGGCTTCGTGGAGAAGGCACAGTAACGCTCGAGACGGGCGGCATGGATGCTCGTTTCCGCCTGAAAGTGCGCCCGGCGCTGGCAATGCGATCGCAATCCCCGCAAGTGAGAGCCGTGGGGAAGGCCGCAACCAGGCTTATGGGATCGGCGGACAAGCTCGTTGAAGTGCCCTTGCCGATCAGTTTCGGCGGAACCCTCGAGCGCCCCATCCCCTATCTCGACGTGCCGGCCATGCGGGCTCTCCAGCTCGGCATGGAGTTGCTGGACGGCCTGACCACGACCTCAGCGCCCTCCCAGAAATCAAAACGCTAGCGCCTGCCCCTGGCCTGACGCTTCGGTTTGGCAGCAGGCGGCCGAGTCAGCTCTCGGTAACAATCCGACAAAGTTGGGGCGGCAGCACTCGCTGGGTGTGAGGAGGCCGCAGCCCCCCACCGCTGATTGATGTATTGCCACGTGGGCGAAGGCGACGATGGCGTGGCCACAGGCTTTTCCGACGCAGCTGGCTGGGGTGGTGCTTTCGACGCCTCGGACTTCTCCGGACTCTCTCTGCAGGCCGCCAAAGCGCGCTGGGCCAATCGCGCGATGGCCGAGGGAGTTAGAGCTCCAACGCGCCGCGCATAGCATGAGCTGTAAGTAGCTGTGGGAAGGTAAATGAGAAGTGCGGGCGTGTACTCGATGCCGTAGCGCAAGGCAACATCACGATGCGCATGGAATTCGAGGACCGCTTTTGCGAAAGGAGCGAGTGCTTGGCGCGCGTGTGGGTGTTGCAGACTCCTTTCCATGCGTTCGCACTCGGGACACCCTTCCAGAACGAAAAGGACCAGAAGCGGCGCCCTTCTAGCTCGAGCCTCAGCTTTCGCAGCCCCAAGGTTTTCATACCACCCTTCAAATTGGGCGTGGCCGGGAAACGCCAAAGCCAGAAATCCCAATATGAGCGCCGCCAGTGGGGAGGCGCCTCGCCAAGATAAAGTTTTCATCACACCCTGCACGACAATTCACGTTTTCCATTCATCGATATTTTGCAAAGATACACTCAAATATGCAAGATGGATCCGAGGGATTTTCTGCTGCTAATTGCTGCCTGACGTGAATGTTGACAGCTCGACCCGCGAATTTTCTTGCCGCGAGCGCTTTCGCAGTGGCCAAATGCGAACGATACGAAAAGCTTAAGGCGGTCGGACGATAGGCATGCGTTTTGGAAAACGTGAACAGATCGTTGTCGTATTTCTTGGCACGGCGTTGCTGATCTTTTTGGTGCACCTGCTGATCTTTCAGCCTCGTGCTACAGAGTACGCACGCGTGAAAAAGGATTTTGACGACGGCATCGCCGTGCTGCGCGACACGGAACAGCCGCAATCGCCAAAGCAAATCGACGATTACAATGCGCGAACGGGCAAGTACGAGGAGCAGGTGACGAGTCTTGCGGCCGAACTGCGTTTGACGATCCCGCGCCATTATGGCGGCCGCAGCACGAGCTCGGTGCAGCTGCGCATGAAAGATACGCTGGATGCGCTGGGCGAGCTCATAGAGATGCGCAAGCGCGTGCGCACTCCGCAACTCACGTTTCTCGACAATCGCAAAGATGCGTATGGGGTCCAGCAGGGCTGGAATATCCCGGCCGAGGTCTCAGAGCGCACTGCCGGAGGGCGTGGCGCCTTCCTCGATGCACTCTCGAAACTTCTCCAGAGCTGGGATTCAATGTCGCTGGCCGTGGATTTAGTGGCCAAATTGCGCCTGCGAAACTATTACAATCAGCTTCTTGGCCTGCTCAGTCTGCCCCCCGAAGAGGTTTCCAATTGGGTGGTGGGCGTTCCCGGGATCGGCTATATTTATTTCAACGATCCAGCCTTTCGCAAGCAACTCCAGCAGCAAAAATCGCTGCAAGCGAATTTCGACGTCCGGCCGAATCCTTATAGCATTAACCGTTTTGGCCCGCTTCTGCCAGTTTTCAAGCGGCTTTGGGTTGCCGAACAGATTTGGGCCAAGCGCGACCCAGCCATGCCGTTGACAAAGGAGCAATTGCTCGAGGCCCTCGAGGTCTACCCCAAGTTCTACCCAACGGATCACGGCATTGTGGTCGCCAACAAGCAGCTTCAGGCGCTCGTGGATATTTGTAAACTTGCTGAAAAGCACGGCATTTTGGAAATCTCTAAGGTGAGCCTCTTGAAACTTACCCCAGTGGACAAAGCGACACGTCGCGTAGCGGGAGCCACTCCGACCCCCCCAGCTGAACAGCCTGCTGCAGCTCCTGGCGCAGCTCAGCCAGGTGTGATCGGCTTCGGCGAACCGGAGATGATGGGGCTTGCTGGCCCAGGCGGGCCTATGCCTGGCATGGGACGTCCAGGGGGAATGATGGCAGCCCCAGCTGCCGCAACCCCGGATCCCGAAAAAGCCGTGGGCACGGGAACCGGCTTGGAGTTGGAGATGCGGGCCTACAATGCCAACCTAGTGAAGTTCTTGTTCGAATTGACGCATAGGCCGCGGACGTATGCAATAGATGACCTCTACATCTACGCGGATCCCCGAGGAGAGCTGCGTACGACGATGACGGTCGAGCTTATCACAGATTTGAAAGCGCTGAAGAACTAAATAGAGGGCGTCTCTATGCTGTCAAAAGAGTTGCTGGAGCTTCTGGTGTGTCCCAAATGTAAGGGAGACCTGGAATATCGGCCGGCTTCAGGCGAGAAGGCGGAAGTGCTGATTTGCCACGACTGCAAGCTTGTGTACGAAGTCATCGACGGAATTCCCAACATGCTTATCGAAGAGGCCAAACCGCTTCAGGAGTAGGAGATCAGCCCAGTGTCGGTCATGGAACTCGAAATTTATCAGGTTCGCTCGGACGTCTATATCGCGATCCGGGGGCGAATCGTGCTCGAAGAGTGCGACCGCCTGAAATCAGCCTGTCTGCCTCTCATCCGAAAAGGGGTTGAGCAGATTTTCATCGATCTCTCCAAAGTCGAGTACATCGATAGCGCGGGCTTGGGAGTGCTCGTGGGCTTCAAGATGACAGCGAGCAAACATCGTGCTCGAATTGTCCTTTTGCAGCCATCGCGCGCGGTCGCCGATATTCTCTACATTTCGAAGCTTGACGGCATCTTTGATATCCTGACGGGCGCTGAAGCTGATCTGCTCAAGGCGCAGATGGCCCAGCCGTCCAATCGCATGGGTGTCCCGTCCCCGGAGCGGGCGGCTGCCGGCGAATTCTCCTCTCAGTCCACGCCAGCCATCCCGCGGCCGGGAGTGGGCATCAGTCCCAAGCCGGAACCCGCAGTTCCACCGCCGGGAATAAGCGCAACCGGCCCTACTGGGGCACCGCGGCCAGCAGAGCCAGCTGCCTCATCCTCTCGCCCCTTTGAAGCTTCCATACGTGAGGGAGGCGAGTCGCAGGCGTTTGCCTCTATGGATGCCACGGTGCGAACTCAAAAAGAAATGATCGAGGAGCATTGCCGAAAAGCGGTCGATTACATGCGCGTAGGCAATTACGACATGGCTGTCTTGGAGTATGAGAAAGCCCTCCGCATCGACCCAGAGTATCTTCCGGCGCTCAACAATCTGGCCATTGTGTACGAGAAACAGCCTTCCTGGATTCCCAAGGCCATCGAGCAGTGGGAAATCGTGCTCCGCGTAAGCCAGCAGCGAGGAGACCAGAAGCACATCGATCGCGCCAAAAGGCATCTTGCCAACCTCCGCCAGCTTCACGGCTAAAATCGCCCGAAGCTTGGTGGCGAACCAACTTTTGCTGGTCTCGAACTGAGACGGCGTCGAGCAGCAGCTCCGCCAGCAGAGCGACTCGCGACCGGACGAATTTCACGGCACTTCCCATGTACACTCCGGTCAAAGCGGAGTCGCGCCACACACACAAATTCTAACGAGGACCAGACTCGATGGGAAAGGTAACCGGCTTTCTTGAAATCCGCCGGCAAATGACCCGATACCGTGACCCGCTTGAGCGACTGAAAGATTACAATCAAGTTCAGCTCGAAGCGCCTGTTGATCTCGTCCAACAGCAGGGAGCGCGGTGTATGGACTGTGGCATCCCCTTTTGCCACAAGGGGTGTCCGCTGGGAAACGTCATCCCGGACTGGAACGATTTGGCTTATCGTGGGCGATGGCGCGAAGCGATCATCGAGCTCCACGCTACCAACAATTTCCCCGAATTCACCGGATGGGTATGCCCGGCACCCTGCGAATACGCATGCGTGCTCGGGATCAACGACGACCCCGTCACGATCAAGATGATCGAACTGGCGGTGGTTGATAAAGCGTTTCAGGAAGGCTGGATCAAACCCGACCCGCCCAAATTACGAACCGGGAAAAAGGTCGCCATCGTCGGCAGCGGCCCAGCAGGGCTCGCCTGCGCCCAACAACTCAATCGTGCCGGGCACTTGGTGACTGTTTTCGAGCGTGCGGACCGGATAGGCGGCCTGCTCACCTACGGCATCCCGGACTTTAAGCTTGAGAAGTGGATCGTCCAACGTCGCATCAATCTCCTCGCCGAAGAGGGCATTGTTTTCCGGACGAATGCCAATGTCGGATTCGACGTATCGGTGGCAGAACTTCGCGAGAACTTCGACGCCATCGTTCTGTGCAGCGGCAGCACACGACCGCGTGATTTACCTGTTCCCGGACGCGAACTCGATGGCATTTACTTTGCCATGGAATACCTGCCTCTGCAGAACCGGCGGGTTGCGGGGGATTCGCTCAACGGGTGGCGCGAGATCACGGCAAAGGGCAAACGTGTGGTCGTGATCGGTGGCGGCGACACCGGGAGCGATTGCGTCGGCACAGCTTTGCGGCAAGGCGCTGTGTCGGTCCACCAATTCGAATTGCTCCCTCGACCGCCGGAGACGCGGCCGCCCGATCAACCCTGGCCCACCTACCCCATGATCCTGCGTACATCGACTTCGCATGAAGAAGGGGAGGCCGCCGGAAAGCTGACCCGTGAATGGGCCATTTCCACAAAGAGCTCCTCGGGCTCTGATGGGCGCGTCGAGAAACTTCATGCTGTACGGCTCGAGTGGACAAAGGACCCCAAGTCGGGGCGGCCAAGCATGCGGGAAATTCCGGGCTCGGAGTTTACCATGGACGTTGACCTCGTGCTCCTTGCTATGGGGTTCGTGGGGCCTGAGACGGATGGCCCGATCAGTCAACTCGGGCTCGATCTTGACCCCCGCGGCAACGTCGCGACTAATGAAGATTTCATGACCAGCGTGGAAGGTGTCTTCGCCGCAGGCGATATGCGCCGCGGGCAATCCCTCGTCGTCTGGGCTATTAGCGAGGGTCGCAAAGCCGCCCGCGGCGTGGACAAATACCTCATGGGTGAGACGCTCCTGCCCTAAAAAGAGTTCTTTGGGCCCAGATCATAAGCACGCAAGAGCCTGCCCCCCGCAACACAATGTTCCGGTCCTTGGGGGGTTTTCGCTCTGCAGACTGTTGACACACGGCGCGCCGTTTTGCCTTGATCATCCCCGTGGCACCGCAAGAAAAGCCCTCAGACACACTGGAGAATCATCCGCGAAGGACGGCTGAGGGGGCTGGATCATTTTCCGATCGAGTAGCCTGCGCCACAAGGTCTAGGGCGCAAGAGGGCGAGAACACCTCTGCTCGTTGCGGTGACGTGGCCGTGCATGCGCCGACAGCGGCTGCCCAAGCCACGAAACTGGATCGTCGGGAACTCGCTATCGCTACCGCCGTGCTGGTGCCAGTGGCTCTCCTCATCGTCCGATGCCAGCTGGCTCTGTGTTCCAGAACGTACTTCGATACGCTCGATCAATATCTTCGGGGCGCCATGGAACCGGTCTTTGGTGCTCGGGTCCTCATGCGTCTGCTCATCCCCATCATGTGGTCCGTTGCGCCCACTCTGTGGCTCCCCGAGGACGCAAATCTTTTGCTTCAGATTCTGGCCGCGGGCACGGGCCTCGTGGGATGCTACGCTTTTGCTCGCGCTTACCTCACGAGAAGCGAAGCTTTGGCTTCGGCGTTGCTCTGCGCCCTGTGGCTGTTGTGGGGAATGCTCCCGATGGGCTTCTCCATGGCCTACCCCTACGATTTGCCGGCTCTGGCGTTCTCCTCGCTCGGCATGCTGGCACTCCTGCGAAACGACTTCTGGGGGCTAGTGCTTCTTGTGGGCCTGGGAACGCTCAATAAGGAAACAATGCTTTGGCTGGTGACATCGGCTTTTGCTCGTGAATGGATCGCGCCGCGCTCCGCAGGGGGACGCCTCCGGGTCCTCGGATTATTCGGGGCTTTCAGCATCGCCTATCTTGTCCCACGCCTTGTGATGGGCTCCTTGTCGGGGCGATTCCCTGTGACCGTGAGTCTTTACGAGGACCCCGTGGCGCGGATCAGCCGAGTTGAGGCAAATCTTCGAGAATTGCTGACTCTCGCCCATGGGTCTTTGACGGAAAATGTCTATTGGTACGCTCTTCTCTTCCTACCGGTCTTCGCCCTCTGGCGCAGACTCGATGCGAGCCTGCGTGCTCTTTGGCTCGGCGCTGGATTTTTGGTAGCGACCAACTTAGTGCTCGGCAATATCTGGGAGGTCCGCATCTTCAACGAACTCCTGCCCCTTGCCTCAACGACGTGTTTCTTACTTGTGCGGGTGCTGTGGGAGCGCAGCTCCCAAGATCCGTTATCGCCTTAATAGCGGGAGGCAGACTGAAAGTTCGATCCCCCCAAGATGCCTCCCCTTGCCCAACCATAGGATAATAACTCAATTGTTTATTTTGTCATGATGTTCATTTGATATTATTGACATTCCAAGCTCGTTTTCTCTTTGCCAAGTTGCCACTGTGAGAAAAGCAAGCACATATCTTGACCTCGTTCTAGAACCGGGTGAGTGGAATTGACAGCAACGGCTGGCTTGCGATTCATGGCCGCACCCCCTCAGGACCTCACGACGCGATTATCGCTTTGAGGCCGACAAAAAAAGCGAGCCGGGAGCTCCAGGTTTTCCTGAAGCTCCCGGTGGGCGGGAGGAGGAACCCATGCGCGTCAGGGGATGGGGAGGAAACACTCGCTAACGGACCTGCCTGAAGCCGCGTGGCATCCAAGGTTATTCGGTTTTGACCTCGATCCTTTTCGCTTCGGTCTGTGGCTGCCACTTTCGCGGGATCGTCACCGTCAGGACACCATTCTTGAAGCGCGCCTTGATCCCGTCGACATCGGCATCCTCCGGCAACGCGAGCAACCGCTCGAAGTTTCCGTAGGCGCGCTCGCTACGGTAGTAGTTTTTCGACTTTTCCTCTTTTTCGATGCGTTTTTCGCCGCTGATACGCAACGTGTCGCCCGCGACCTCAACGGTGACGTCTTTTTCTTCCACGCCGGGAAGCTCGACGTTCACCGTGTACTCAGTATCGCTGGCTGCAATGTCCAAGCTCGGCTTGAACCAATCTTCAGCGGCGCTTACTGGCGCGAAAAGACGATCCCAGCGAGCCACAGGAACTCCCAAATTCCTGGCCACCTCATCGAAGAGTCGTTCGATCTCGCGATGCAGGTTTGCCAGCGGTTCCGGCCACTCACTTTGCCAGCTCCGACGTGCCGGCAGCCATCCCCGTTCGCGCTCCTCCTCGCGCTTGAACCAGTTCCATGGCACAAGTTTGTCGAGCTTCATACTCCCCACCTCCTTTTAGAGAATTTTGAGTTCGCGCTTTGTGGACGTGCCTTGGCCCTTGAGCCGCGGCACCTCAATCGTGAGCACGCCATTCTCAAGGCGAGTCTTGGCGTTGCTCGTATCGGCGTCCGGCGGCAGTGTCATATCGCGACGGAAGTGCCCGTAGAAGATCTCCCGCCGGGCCATGCCTTGACGATTCTCATCCACGCGGCTCTCCCGCTTGCCCTCGATGGTGAGGCGACCATTTTCGATGGTCACCTTCACATCGTTTTTGTCGACGCCAGGCAGATCGAAGCGGTAAATGTACGCGTCGTCACGCTCCTCAAATTCCCCCATCGGGCGGAAGCGGCTCGCTAAGGGACGCGCCGCCCGGTTCTGCTCATTGATGCGACGCCACGCTTGCTGGAACATACGGTCCATGCGGGCGCGCATCTCTTCGAGCTCGCGCCACGGATCCCATGCTCCGCCAAATGGGCGGAAGACATCCGCTTCGTCTTCATCGAGCCACAGCAAGCGGTCGACTTCCTCCTCCCCGCGAGACGGCGGTGCCGCTCGCTTGGCTCGCGAGGCCTTCGTTTGCTCCTCCTCGATGGTTGCCAAAGCCTCCCGGATGCGCTGCTTGGCCGACTTATTTTCGTCGCGCAGGAGAACGCGCACCCGATCGAGCGGGTCGCTTTCATTTTGTCCCTGCGCAATCGAAGCAGGCTTTGCTTTGTCATCCTTCGCCGCGGTTGGTTGAGCAACGACTGGCGACAACGGACTTGTCGTCAGGAGCAAGACGCTCAACACGAGCGCCGCAGCAACTTTGCGCCACGCACCGAGAAGCATCCACCAAGCTTTTTTCTTCATCGCGCCTCACCTCCTTTCGCCAGGAAGTTCCACGCGATGGCCACTCCACTCTATTGCACACTTTGTGCCAAAACGCTCGCAGGAGAGGAGATGACGAAGAACAAGAAATTGTCGAGGACTGGAAGGGTCGGATGAGGGAGGATTCCTCTCATTTCAGAATGGTTCTGTCCCCAAGGTGACTCATTCGTCGTTCTGTACTGTGTCGAAACTACCCACCTGAGTCGAGGGGTCAATCGGCGAGATCAGCGAGACGTGTCTCTCTCTGAAACTTTGATGATGCACGCCTTAGGCCTTGCGTATGCTTGTCCTTTCGCGCGTGCCCTGCTTTCACTTTGGTTTTGGTTGGCGGCGTGGCCTTTGCATGAGAGGGAGGGGTGGGATTTATTTTGCTCTCACGGAACGGCGGTTGCGAGAATCGCCGTGTCCTTTGACCCCCAAGCGAAGGGAGGTAGTAGGATGACGGAAATCATTCGGCGAAGCGGTGATCGACTTGGCAAAATTGCCCTCATTGGCAATTACTTACCTCGGCAGTGCGGAATCGCCACCTTCACGACGGACTTGCTGACAGCCATAGCCCGTGAGGCTCACGGAGCTGAAGTCTGGGCCGTGGTGATGAACGACATCCCCCAAGGCTACAAGTATCCCGAAGAGGTCCGTTTCGAGATCAATCAGAAATCATTATCAGATTATCGCCTGGCAGCGGATTTCCTCAATATGAGCCAGGTGGATGTGGTGTGCCTCCAACACGAGTACGGCATTTTCGGGGGGGACAATGGGGCGTATATCCTGGAGCTCCTCGCCCACCTGCGCATGCCGGTTGTCACCACGCTCCACACGGTTCTTCAGGAGCCTTCGCCGGGCCAATATCATGTGCTTCGTTCCATTTGCCAGTACTCTGAGCGCGTTGTGGTCATGAGCAACCGGGCCTTGGACATGCTGCAGGAAGTCTATGGTGTCGCGCGCGAAAAGATCGCCATGATCGGCCACGGCATCCCGGATGTTCCGTTTGTGGATCCGAATTTTTACAAGGATCAGTTCGGAGTCGAGGGACGGAAGGTCATTCTCACGTTCGGGTTGCTTTCGCCGGGTAAAGGCATCGAATACATGGTCGAGGCTCTGCCTGGCATCGTCCGCGAACACCCGGATGTGGTTTACATTGTGTTAGGAGCCACCCACCCGCTCGTTCGGCGGCAGTCTGGGGAATCCTACCGCATGTCGCTTTTGAGGCGAGCTCGCCAACTGGGCGTCGATTCGCACATCATCTTCCATAATCGCTTCGTTGAGCTCTCGGAACTCTGTGAGTTCCTGGGCGCAGCGGACGTTTACGTGACGCCTTACCTCAACAAAGAACAGATTGTCTCAGGCACCCTGGCCTACTCGCTTGGGGCGGGGAAAGCCGTAGTCTCGACTCCCTACTGGTACGCCGAAGAAATGCTGGCCGAGGGACGTGGACGCCTTGTGCCTTTCCGCGATGCGCAAGCGTTGGCAGAGCAAATCATCGACCTCCTGAGCAACGAGGTCGAGCGCCACGCGATGCGCAAGCGGGCTTACACGTTTACCCGCGAAATGGTGTGGAAAGAAGTGGCGCGTAAGTATCTGGAGGTCTTCCATACCGTCAAGCAGGAGCGGGCAAGCCGCCCACGAGTTGTCTACCGGACGCGGACCGTGGAGTTTCCGCCCCACGAGATGCCGCCTGTGAAATTAGATCATTTGCTGCGCTTGACCGACGACGTAGGAATTCTGCAGCATGCCAAATTTGCTGTGCCCGACCGTTATCACGGGTACTGCACGGACGACAACGCACGGGCACTCATCACCACGCTCCTGGCGCAAAAATTCAGCAACGAACCGCTGCCAGCAGGCAGAACCCCACAGGAGCTGGCATACCTCTACCTGAGCTTCCTCCATTACGCTTTCAATGAAGAGACCGGGCGATTCCGGAATTTCATGGCTTACGACCGACGCTGGCTTGAGGAAATCGGTTCGGAGGATTGCCACGGACGGGCCGTTTGGGGGCTTGGCGTGGCGATCGAGCTTTCGGACTCGGATCACCTCCGAGGCACAGCCATGCCCATCTTCGAGAAGGGGCTTGCCGTGCTCGAGACGTTTACGTCGCCACGCGCCTGGGCCTTCGGCCTGATTGGCGCGCAAGCCTACCTCAATCGCTTCAGTGGCGACAGCGAAGTGCGCCGCATCCGCGACCGATTGGCCGAGAAGCTGTATGGGCTTTGGCGCGAACACGCCAACGAGGAATGGTGCTGGCCCGAGCCTTATGTGACTTACGAAAATGCACGGATCTCTCAAGCACTCATTTTGGCAGGGAAGGCCCTTGAAAGCCGCGAAATGGTGAGCGCTGGGCTACGATGCCTCGAATGGTTAGCGCGCCATCAGCTTGACGAGCGCGGCCACTTCGTGCCAATCGGAAATCGAGGTTGGTTCACGCGAGGAGGGGACCGCGCGCGCTTCGACCAACAACCAGTTGAGGCTTTGGCCATGATGGAGGCATGCCGCGCAGCGTACGTGGCCACAGGGGATCCTAAGTGGCCCGATTATGCCCAGTTATGTCTCGATTGGTTCCTGGGCCGCAATGATCTCTCAGTACCTCTCTACGACGAGGTCACCGGGGGGTGCTGCGACGGCCTGACCCCTGATGGCCCCAACCGCAATCAAGGGGCAGAGTCGACGTTGGCATGGCTTCTGACGCTTCTCAATGCCTACGAGATGAATAGCCTGCAATTGGCAGTCGAGACGACAGAAAATGAGGATCTGTCGCCAAAACATGAGTCTTTGACGCCAAGCCAATAAATTGATGGAGGTGAGCACCATGGCCAAGCAACCCGTGGTTCTCATCAGTTCCTATCCACCTCGACTCTGTGGCATCGCCACATTTTGCGAGGAAGCGCGCGAATTTCTCCAGCGCGCTCTGCCCGAGCGGGAGGTGCTTGTTATCTCACACACCGACGGGGATGGCGACGGTGTCTTTCCCCTCATCGATCTGCGGCGGGAGGATTGGTGGCGACCGGTGGTGGAGCAAGTGCGCCGCCTCAACCCCTACGCGATCCACATTCAGCACGAATATGGCCTTTACGAATATCATGACGAGCGTGGGATGGGAGATGGCAACGAGGGGTTCCTCACGCTGCTGAGCGCACTTCGGGAGTGGCCCATCATCGTGGAGCCCCACACGATTCATGGGCGGATGCGTGACTTTGAGGCGGACTTTGTCTATCGCATGTGCCGCCGGGCCCACGTCGTGCTCTTCAAATGTCACTATCAAAAGTGGCGTTGGGACTGGACATGTAGCGCGCGAGGGTGGCGCACGCCCCGCAATATCATGGTTGTTCCCCACGGGGCGCGCCCCGACAAACGCTGGGGCATCCATGAGATCCCCGCTTTGCGTCACGAATTCGGGCTGGATCAAGCAGGCCTCGCGAATCACCTCGTCGGAATGATTGGCTGGATCCAGTCCAACAAGCGCTGGGATATCCTGCTCTCGATGTGGGAAGAGATTCACAACGAGATTCTCCAGCGCACAGGAGAGGACTGGGATTTACTGGCAGCCGGCGCCATGCGCGACCCCGCCCACCGTCGCGACTACGAGGAGTGGACGGCCGAGGTGCGCATCCTCGCTGATAAGGGCATCGCGCACTACCATGAATTCATCCCGCGGGGCGATGCCTACTACAAGCTCATGGCTGTCTGCGATTTCATTATCTTGCCTTCCACGGATGAGACGCAGTCGGGGACGCTGGCACGCATCATTGCCTTGAACAAACCCTTTATCACCACCGCCCCGCTCGAAGGACTGACGGCCCAGGCGCTGGAGAGTGGCGGGGGACTGCTTTTCACCAACAAGCAAATGTTGCGCGAGAACGTGATATGCTTAGCTTGCGATGAACAATTGCGGATCAAGCTCGGCGAAAACCTGCGTCGCTACCTCGAAGAGGTTGTGTCGTGGGAAGTTGTTGCCCGGCAGTACATCGAAGCCTATGAGTTAGCGCGCTCAGCGGTGCAGCTGGGGCGCCCTGTGGAGCTCGCTGCCGAATTCTGAGGCAGCCTCAGTGCGAGGATTCTTCTACCACGCAAGAGCTTTCGCTGGACCACGGTCCTTTTCAGAAACAGGGCCGTGGCTTTTTTCTTGACGCCGCGGAACGACCTGTTTTTTTGCGTGGCAGCCTGTGCCACGGCGATTCCACTCGGCCGTCACAGAAATGCCACAAGAAGGTCACTAGGATGTCACAAAAGGCAAAACGAGTCTTCATCAAGGTAAGCTCTTGCGTTATCTTTATGACAAGTGTGTTCCTGACTGATGGCCACGCTATGCGTGGCGAAAAGGTGACAACGGGGACTCGCGAGGAGGGGCACCTCCTGCCACCAGTTGTTTGGGGAGCTAACAACCAATGGCAGCTTCAAGTGGGCGCAGACCAGCGCGTGCGATGGGAGCGACGAGACAACTATGACCTGACAAAACGCCAGGCCGATAACGACGATCTGGCCTTTGAGCGCACGCGCGTCAACATGGACCTCAGCTATCGATCTCTCTGGCGGATTTACGCGGAGCTTGCTGATGCACGGCAGGTGGGCGCGCGTACCGACGTGAAGCAGGAAGCTTACTGGCATTTGCACCAGCTTTTCCTTGAGACTCGGCTGCGGGAGGGGGCGGCGTGGAGCGTCCGAGTCGGCCGTCAAAGCTTGAGTTTCGGCGAAAAGCGCCTCCTCGACTATACGAGTTGGGGCAATCTGCCCGCCCTTCACGACGGAGTGCGCCTACGCTATAAGACTGATTCCGTCGACGCGAATTTCTTTGTCGTCCAGCCTACGACGTATATGCGTCGTCACAAGCCATCACCGACCACGGACGAGCCACACCCCCTCAATCACACCTGGTTGTACGGAACCTATACGACACTTTCCTGGTGGAAGCCCCACGAGGTGGATTTCTATGTGCTCGGCTACAGTGATCGCGCAAAGGAGCGCACGTTTCCGTCGACCGTCAAAGGCGAGGCAGGCGAGTTTGGCACATCGAGCCGCTACACTCTGGGCTCGCGTTTGCGAGGACCAATATGGAAGCAGCCGCGCAAAGGAGCGCTCGGCTATGGGCTCGAGGCCGCTTGGCAGTGGGGCAATGTCGCCAAGGACGACGTGCGCGCTTACATGCTTCATGCCGATCTCAACTACACGTGGGACAAGCCGTGGAAGCCTAAGCTGACCCTTGAAGGCAATTTGGCCAGCGGAGATCGTCGCTTTGGCGAATGGACGAACAACACGTTTTCCCCTCTCTTTGGGACGTCGCACACTCCATACGGAATCATCGACTTTACACGCCTTCAGAATCTCCGAGAGCTCGCGCTCCTCTTCAGCGTGCAACCCACCGAGAAGCTGAAACTTCAGGCTGAAGCCCATCACTACTGGCTAGACTCGCGGACGGATGGATGGTACGGCGGCCCCAAATTGCGGGATAAAACAGGCCAAAGTGGACGCGATCTGGGCGATGAAATCAGCCTTGTGGCCACCTATAAGCTCTCGCGTCGGGTCACTCTCGAGGGGGGCGTGGCCCATTTCTTTCCCGGCAATTTCCCTCGCAAATTCGGTCGTAACGATGGTGCCAATTTCGCCTATTTGCAATACGAGATAAAGTTCTGAGTAAGAGGGCGCTTTGCGCAAGCGGCGATTGGACTGAGAACTTGGCTGATCGCGGGCGCATCTTGTCAGTTTGGCGACGAATATCGCGTAGGCGGTGTTTTAGTTAACCATGGTCAATAATGTCACTGACGCAACAACTCCCACAAACGTTGATACACGAAGCGATCCTGAGCCTCCAGGAGCTGGCCGAAGTTTTTCAACGGCGTCGCGAGACACTCGCTCGCGAGGCAGGGCTGACGGTCGAGCAGTGGCGCGTATTGGAGGAGATTGAGGGCGAAGGTTTCATGCCCTCGCTCTTCGCTCGCGAACGTCGCCGCTCGAAAGCATCGGTGTCGAAAATCATCCGCCAGCTTCTCGACAAAGGGATCGTCAAGGCTTCTGTGTCGACGGTGGATAGACGCCAGCGGACATATCGCTTGACTGCTAAAGGGCGCGCGGCCATGGAGCGGCTCCATGAGGCACGCAAACGGGCCATCCGCGAGGTATGGAGTTCGTTCGCGCCGGAGGAGTTAGCGAGCTTCATCGATTTCAGCCGGCAGTTGTGTGAGCGCCTCGACGCCCTCACAGCTTCTTCATGTGCGCCCAAAAGCCCAAAACGCAATGAAAGGAAACAACACAATGGGTAAGAGCCTTTACGAAAAGGTCTTTGATCTTCACACAGTAAGGCGATTGCCTTCGGGGCAGTATCAATTGTTCATGGGCCTGCAACTCATCCACGAGGTGACGTCGCCGCAGGCCTTTGCGATGCTGCGTGAGCGAGGGTGGAAGGTCCTCTTCCCGCATCGCAACTTCGCCACTGTGGACCACATTATTCCCACCCACTCGCAGGCACGTCCTTTTGAGGATCCCATGGCGGAAGAGATGATGCAGGCCATCGAGAAAAATGCCCGCGATTTTGGCATCACTCTCTTCACGCCCGACACAGGGCATCAGGGCATCGTCCACATGATCGGGCCGGAGCTGGGACTGACGCAGCCCGGCATGACCATCTGCTGTGGGGATTCGCATACGGCCACTCATGGGGCGTTCGGCGCGCTGGCTTTTGGTATCGGCACAAGCCAGGTGCGCGACGTTTTGGCGACGCAGACTCTCGCCATGGGGAAACTCAAGGTGCGCCGCATCGAAGTCAATGGCGAGCTCGCGCCTGGCGTTTACCCGAAGGACGTTATTCTCTATATTATTAACAAGCTAGGCGTGAAAGGTGGCGTAGGCTACGCCTATGAGTACGCCGGCGACGTCTTCGACCGTATGGACATGGAAGGCCGGATGACCGTCTGCAACATGTCGATCGAAGGTGGGGCGCGATGCGGCTACGTCAATCCTGACGAAACGACGTACGCTTACATGAAGGGGCGTCCCTACGCTCCGCCGGAAGAAAAATGGGACGAGGCTGTGCGCTTCTGGGAGAGCATCAAGTCGGACCCCGATGCCCATTACGACGACGTCGTGCAATACCGCGCTGAGGACATTGCGCCGATGGTGACGTGGGGCATCACGCCCGGGCAGTCGATCTGTATCGATGACGTCGTCCCCGACAAAAGCGCGTTCCCTCGTAGCGAACACTCGCTCATCGAGGAAGCCTACGCCTACATGGGGGTGCAACCCGGTCAGCCAATCAAAGGCATGAAAATCGACGTGGCCTTCATCGGGTCATGCACGAATGGGCGGATCTCAGACTTCGAGCAGGTGGTGGAGTTGATCCGCGACCGGGGCTACAAGGTGGCGCCTCACGTGCGCGCGCTTGTTGTGCCGGGGAGCCAGCATGTGCGCGACGAAATGATCCGCCGCGGTTATGACAAGATTTTCACTGAAGCTGGATTCGAGTTCCGGGAAGCGGGCTGCTCGATGTGCCTGGCCATGAATCCAGACAAACTCCGCGACCGCGAAGTTTGCGCGAGTTCGAGTAACCGCAATTTCAAGGGACGTCAGGGCTCGCCAACGGGGCGGACGCTGCTGATGTCGCCCGTGATGGTGGCGGCTGCAGCTTTCGCCGGCGAGGTGGTGGATGCCCGCGAATTCTTCGGCCTTGGAGCCGTGAAAGGAGCCTGAAGATGGACGACATGAAAAGAGTGCGCATCAGCGGCAAAGCCGTGAGTGTGCGTGGCAACGACATCGACACCGATCGCATCATTCCAGCGCGATACTTGCGCTGCGTGACTTTCGACGGGCTGGGTGAGCATGCCTTTGAGGACGACCGCGAGCAGTTGCGGCGCAAAGGGCAAGTTCATCCGTTCGATGACCCGCGATTCGCCGAGGCAGAAATTCTGTTTGTTAACAAAAATTTTGGCTGCGGATCGTCGCGTGAGCATGCCCCCCAATCAATCATGCGGTGGGGCAAAGGCATCAAAGCCATTGTGGGGGAAGGCTTCGCCGAGATCTTCTTCGGCAATTGTGTCGCCTTGGGGATTCCCTGCGTGACCGTGTCGGAGGATGTGGCTCAAGCTATCCAGTCGCTCAACGAGTCGCAGCCCGGAACTGTTTTCACTTTGGATCTCGAGGCATTGACGTTATCGGTAAGCGCGGGGCAAGCGTGGCCCGTTTCGATCCCCGAGGGACCGCGCCAGCAGTTCCTGCAGGGACGTTGGGATTCAACGGCCGAGCTCATGGAAGCCATGGAGGAGATCAAGACGACTGCGGCTCGTTTGCCTTATTTCAACCATTGGCGCTAGAAGGGCGGGGGCGCCGGGCCAGGTCACTGATGGTGTGACGTTGGGAATTCGGTCCTCATAAGACAGCTTGTTCAGGTGAGAACGGCTTGTCATAAGCGAGAGAATGGTGTGGCGGCCAAGTGCGGTCCTGAGAGAGACTGCAGCCGTTGTCGCGCCATTCTCTCGCTTCTTCTCAATTCACGACGACCTCGTGCCAGCGATGCCCTCTTCTGGCAGTCGGAGTTGACCACATCAAAAAAGAAGAGCGGGTTTTCTTGCGCCCAGATCACCCGCTCCTGAGTCTGCGCTTTTCCCTCACGCAGTGATTCACGCTCATCGAGCTGCTGATCGTTGTCACCAAGGATCGCAACTGCCTTGGGTGAAGCAAAAAACTAGCCGCAGGAAGCGACCGACGGCATCTCAAATATAAACAACTATCAAATTGGTCGTTACAACATCACCTCTTTCGGACTGAACAGGAGACGAAAGCGCGACGCTGCTAGCAATTGACGATTTGGTACACCTTGGGGAGCCGATGTGCTCCATTTTGTCTGGGGCTCGCCTGACCAGCGGATTCGCTCTCACGGTGGCTCGGCAAAGGAAACGACACCTTCTTCAGCATGGGCGGACGTTTGTCCATCAGCATCAGGTGAGGGCCACAAGTTTTCCCTGACGAAAGCTGAGCGCGCCGCAGACACCCTTCACGTCCCTATTGGGTTCGACCGTTACCGTGCTGCCGAACTGCATGGAACGCGAAATAATGTTGCGTCTCGGTGTTTTTTTCCTTTGCAAGAGTCGTGAGAAAATATCGCCGTTTTGGCACTCTGTGTTGATGAGGGAGAACGTGCCTTGAAGAGGTCACATCGCGTTTTGGGTCTTTTTGCGGTCGTGGTGAGTTTTGCTGCCCTTGTTGCTGCCCAGCAGGCAGCCTCGTCGAGTATCGCTGATACACTTCCCCCACCGATCCCGCTCGACGCCAGCGGCAAGCCACTGGCAGCGCCCAAGTCAAACCTGGAGCGCGCAGATTTCTCGCGGGCGCTCTACGTGGATGGTGTGGGGCCTACACTTAAGTCGGCCACAACTATTCGTAAACTTGTCCAAGACGCTCGCGATCTGGGATTCGATACAATTGTTGCCCAGGTGCGGATCTATGGCGATGCTTTTTACCAGTCCGAGGTCGTGCCCCGTTCGGCAGAAGTGAAGGATGACCTTGATCCATTACAGGTGCTCATCGACGAAGCTCATTCAGCCACCCCTCCCATCAAGGTTGTGGCCTTACTGACGTGCTTGCGCGTGGCGATGAAGGATCAAACGCTGCCGCCCAAGCACGTTGTGGTGGAACACCGCGATTGGCTCACACAAACGGTCGATGGCAATGAGCTCACCGGAGAGGAGAATAACGAGTATTGGCTCGATCCGGGTGTTGTGGCTGTGCAAGACCACATCGCCCTTGTAGCAGCTGAAATTGCCCGCAAGTATCCGGTGGATGGTATTCAGCTGGAACGGGTGCGCCTGCCGGGTGTCAAACTCACTGCGGGTTACAATCCCCAGGCCCTTGAGCGCTTCAAAGCCGAGAAGAGTACAGCCGACAAGCCCTCCCCCAATGATCCCACTTGGGTCGAGTGGCGCCGACAACAGATAACCGAGCTTGTGCGCAAGACTCGTGAAGCGGTCAAAGCAGCCCGGGCCACCGTAGAGTTCTCAGCATGCGGAATGACCCATGGAACACCCCCATCCAACCGCGACTATTTCTTGAAAAAAAGCACGCCTGCAGCCTACGCGCTGTGCGATTGGCAGGGATGGGCCGAACAGGGGCTCGTGGATGCCATCGCGGTGACCAACTATAAGAGAGCCTCCACGCATGCCGGTGATTATGAAGGCTGGATGAACTTTGCTTTGGCCAACAAAGGAAAGGCAAAAGTCAGCATCGTGGTGGGCGGCTGGCTCAATGATTCGAAAATGACAGCAGCTCTCATGGTGCTGCCGATCTTCGACCCACGCGCCGATGGTGTGGGGCTCTATAGTTACCACACGCCAGTGGCTGAGCCAGAGACGGCAGAGCTGGCGTTTTCGGTCATCAAAGCCATTCTCTCGCGCGAGAATCTTGAGCGACGAGCAGCCACGCTTGTCGACGCTTTGTCGAAACCGCTTTCTTCCAAAACGGCAGAGGCTTTGACGCGCCTGAAGCAAATTGCGGCTATTATGGCTGGTGGATCTGTTACGGCAGCTTCCCAGGCAGGCCCCACGCCGCCTCCTCTTACTGCAATTCAGAGCTCCTCGGCCATGCCCCCGTTGAGTCAGGCAACAAGCTCGGGCGGACAACAAAGCTCCCTGCCGCCATTGAGTGCTGCCCCGCCGGCAGAACCTTCGATGCCCGTTCTTGGCGGTCCCCCGACGCCTGCACCGGCGTCAGTTGTCACTGCTGGGCAGAAAACTTTGCCGCCGCTTTCTAAAGGGCTTGAGGTGGGGCAAACGCAAACTGGGCAACCCTCGCTGCCGCCTCTTGGCCAAGCAGCTTCTCAGCCCGTTGGGGCGCCGTCGGCTTCAACCGCGCTCCCAGTCCTTGGCCAAAGTGCTTCGATGTCGCCGGCTGGCCCTGGTGCTCCCTCCCTCCCGCCGTTGGGCACAGCAGTCCAGCCCGCAGCCCCAGCGGGAGCGCCCTCGCTGCCGGCCTTGGCCACACCGGAAGCAGCAATGGCGCAGCCGCCCGTAGCACCAGGTGCCCCCCCATCCATGGCGACCTCACTGCCGCCTTTGGTAGGTGAGACAGCCCCTGCGCTACCTCAGGTTTCAACATTGGCGCCAACGCCCGCCAGAGAGCAAGAACTGCCTGTGGCCGCGCCGGGGTCTACCGCTGCGCCCTCGTTGGCACCTCTTACTGCGCCGCCGGCAGGACAGATTCCGATGGTTGAGCCGTCCGCGCCGAGCCCCTTTTCGCCGCAGGCACCGCCTAAAGAACCACCCCTGCAAATCAAGCGTATGGGACTCCCAACGGAGGAGACCCGCGGCTCAGTAACAATTCCCGGAAGTACGGGAGAAACCAATTTCAGTCCGGCAGCTGTAACCACGCCAGCCGCCGCAGCGCCTGCGTACGTCCCGCCGAGTGTGCTGAGCCCCACGCCTGGTCAGCCAACGCCTGCCACGGTGGATGTGTTGGGTCTATTGCCAACG
>FWWM01007226.1_pt1 | contig 22496 bp, 16 predicted proteins | sample 2228351 | NCBI WGS metagenome assembly FWWM01 (sample SAMEA103939774, study PRJEB20133) | metagenome
TTCACAACTCCAAGTTTCTACCAAAAGGCGGTTTTGCTCAAGGGCAGAACCGCCCCAAATTTTGTCTAAACTCGAGTTAAGCGTGAACACCTATTTCTCACTTGTGGGTATTTTACATGGAATGCAATCATCGGTCACTTTCTACGGTCAACCATATAGATTTCACATCAACTGAATTGCCGCCAACCATCACTTCAAAGCGACCCGGTTCCACTTGCCAAAGCATCTGTTGGTTCAGCAAGGTGAGCTTGTCGGGTGTGAGGGTGAAACGCACAGTTTTCGTTTCGCCAGGTTGCAAACTGATGCGGCAGAAATCTTTCAGTGCCTTCACTGGACGGGTGACGGTTGCTACCTCATCGTGAATGTAGAGCTGTACAACCTCATCACCGGGGCGATTGCCGATGTTCGTCACATCAACTTCCACGTCTACCGAATCGTCCGGTTTGATTTTGTCAGCAGACAGGCGGAGTTTGCTGTATTCAAAGGTGGTGTAGCTCATCCCCCAGCCAAATGGGAATAGCGGCGAGTTGTCGGCGAACTGATACCCTCTTTTGGCAGATGGTTTGTGATTGTAGTAGCACGGAATCTGCCCGACTGAACGCGGGAATGTGACTGGCAACTTACCACTCGGATTGACATCGCCAAAGAGAACATCGGCAACTGCGATGCCCGTTTCTTGCCCCAAGTACCAACATTCCAGAATGGCGGGAATGTTTTCTGCCAGCGCATTGACCGTCAATGGGCCACCATTGATTAGCACGGCGATTGCCGGCGTTCCAGTGGCGAGTATAGCCTCCACCAGTTCGTTCTGGCGGCCCGGCAAATCCAGGTTGTCGCGATCGCCCAGATGGTCAAACCACCATCCTTCACGGCAAATCCCCTCGTTGCTGCCCAGGACAAGAATCACCACATCAGACTCTTGCGCCAGCCTGACGGCTTCAGCAATACGCGGCGTATCCTCTGCGGGATCGCTCAAATTGACCTCATCTTGATGCCAGGCAGCGTAGCCTTGCACACCAGATGTAATGCGACAGCCTTCAGCGTAACGCACGGACAGTAAGCCCCCAACTTTTTGCTGTATTCCGTCAAGCACGCTGCTTCCGCGTTGCGGGTCTTCAGTATAACCGCCCAGGTGCAAGTCGGCGGCGTTGGGGCCAATCACAGCGATTGATTTTAAAGAGCGGGCATCCAGCGGCAAGGTAGCAGAATCATTTTTCAACAGGATGATGGCCTGTTGTGCCGCTTTCAACGCCAGCGCGCGATGTTCGTCGCAGTTCGTGACACGCTCCGCTTCATCGGGATCTACGTGGGGTGTCTCGCCATCCAACAGACCCAGCAAGAATTTGGCGCGTAAAATTCGACTCACGGCACGGTCAATCGTTTCCATTGAAACAGCGCCAGCCTCGGCTTGTTCAACCAGGGTGGGATAGCAGACACCGAGCGGTACTTCACAATCAACGCCTGCTTCGAGACAGAGCCTAGCGGCCTCTTCAATGGAGTGCGTGATGTGGTGCAGGCGGATAATTTGCGGCACACCAAAGCCATCGCTGGTCACAAAGCCCTGGTAGCCCCACTCATCGCGTAGCACAGTTTGCAGCAACCAGTGGTTAATGTGCGCTGGGATGCCATCGATTTCGTTGTACGAAGCCATCACTGCGCCCACGCCTGCCTCTTGCACCGCAGCCTTAAAGGGTGGTAAAAATTCTTCCCGGATTGTTCGCTCTGAGATATTGCCGGGCGCAGCATTTTGCCCGCCTTCCGGCTGACCATGAACGGCAAAATGCTTGGCACAGGCGATGACATGTTCGCCATCAATGGTATCACCTGCGCCCTGCAAGCCTTTGATTGCCGCCACGCCCATTTGCGTAACCAGGTATGGGTCTTCACCGAAGGTCTCTTCTACGCGGCCCCAGCGGGGGTCGCGCGCCAAATCGAGTACCGGGGTGTATACATAGTTGCTGCCGCGCGCCCGTGTTTCTTTTGCCACAACGGTGAAAATTTCACTAACTAGATCGGGATTCCATGTGCTGGCAATGGCAATTGCTTGCGGGAAACTGGTGGAACCTGTTGCCATCAAGCCGTGCAATCCCTCTTCATTGAACAATGCGGGGATACCCAGCCGGGTTTCTTCGACCAGGAATTTCTGGATGGTGTTAGTGATTTGGGCCGTGTGGCGCGGTGCGGTGCGCTGGGCAGGTCGCCCAATCTGGCCAACGCCATTCGCAAACAACTCCGCCATTTTATCCGGAAGCAAATTGCGGTCTTCGTCAAAGAGTATCCCTGTCATCTCGATCACACGTCCAAAACAATAGAGTTGCGCCACCTTCTCTGGCAAGGTCATACGCTCCAGTAAATCGTCAATCCGTTCTTTGATGGGTAGCCGGGGATTTTTGTATTTCATCAGGTTCTCCTAAATCCTGATTCCCAATTACATCTTTAAAACCAGGGCGCACGGCACGGGCGGAAAGCCCGGCACTTCGACCCATTCCACCGCCCAGCGCGGGGTGAGGGTGAGAATTTCGTTTTTGCGTTCGCCGAGCAGGATGGTGTCTTCCATCTTCGCGCCCTGCACGGTCGGATTCCAGGCCAGGGCTTGCCCGGCGGCCAGGATATCCGTCCCGCCGGGGGTGGCGAGGTACTCGCGCGGCTCGTAGCCGGTCACACCGCCCTGGTGATGGTGCTGCCATTCGCCGGGGAACCCGGCCTCCGCGTAGGCCGCCTGCCCGATTTGGAGCAGTTCGCCCAGGGTTTTGCCCGGCCGCGAATGGGCAATGAGGGCCGCGTTGACCCGCGCCGCGGCGCGGATGTTCCGCTCCAGGTCGGCGGGGACTTTGCCAAAGTGTACCATGCGCGAGACCGAGCAGACCAGCCCGCGCCATCGTCCGCTCAAAACGAGCAGGGCGTATTTTTCCAGTTTTTTGGCGGTCGGCAGGGGGTGACGGTAGGGCCGCCCGTCGGCGGCAACCAGGTTGACGATGGGCTGCACGCCGCGCTTTTGGGCCGCTCCGCCCAGCAGGGCCGCAATTTCGTACTCGCTCATGCCCGGCTGGAGCGCTTCGGCGGCCTCGCCGATGGCTTCGGCGCACAGACGCCCCAGGGCGCGGAAACGCTCGCCTTCTTCGGGGGTGAGATGGGCGCGCAGGCGGGCGATTTCGGCGCTGACATCCTGCGCCCTGCCAAACGGCACATCGCTGAGGATGGTCTTGCCCGCCACCAGGACGTTCAAGCCTTTGAGCGGCGCTGCCCAGGGCAAGATGACAAATTCCCAGCCCTGCGCGGGCAGGTTTTCCTCATCTTGCAGGCGCGGGGCTTCGATGTTGTTGGTGACGACGTACTGCTTCTGGCGGGTGATGACCAGTGAGGCCGCGCCTTCGGTGGTGGCTGTGTTGACGTAGGAGGCCGCGCCTTCGGTGGCCCAGGCAAAACTGCTCACCCGGCGCAGCAGGATGGCTTCGGCGGCGTGTTTTTCGAGCAGGGTTCGGAGGAGGGTGAGTTTGGTCATGGGATAGGGAAACGGGCAACAGGGAACTGATAACTGATGACTGATGACTGATGACTGTTCACTGATGACCGACGTAGGGTATCGTCGAAATGGCGTGCGGCAGGAAGCCAACCGGTTCGCCAGGCGCCAGTTTTTGCAGCGCCTGGTCAATGGCGGCTTGCAAATCCGAAATTGGGTTGAGCAGCAGGGCGCGCGCCAGGTCGTGATTCATGTCGGTATAGAGAAAATAATCGGCAATCGCGCCATCGCGGGCGAACTGATAAGCCTTGTGCGGGCCAATGCGGAATCCCTCGGCTTTGAACTTCTCGCGCACTTCGGCCAGCGAGGTCTTGCCGAGCGTCCAGGCTTCGTAGTGCTGACTGCCGCTTCCTTCGGGGCAGGCGGCGGCCAGGATGACCGTCGCGCCGGGGCGGGCAATGAGGATGGCGTGGCCGAGTGCCTTTTGAGACTGATAGACGTTGATGTCTTTGGGGTGTCCGCCCGGCGAGGCAATCAGCAGGCCGTACTTTTGCGGCACGGCGACCTGACAGGCGCGGCGCGAATGTTCCAGCCCGGTTTGCACCACCCGGCGCGGGTCTCCGGCCAGGGCGGTGACAATCTGGCGTTGGTGGTTGAGGACGGCGTTCAGGGCCAGGTCCACGCCGATTTTGGCGCCGATTTCTTCGATGTCCTGCCGTACGGGGTTGGTCTCATATTCGCCCAGTTGGGCTTCGGGCAGGCTCATCATGGCGTGATTGGGGGCAATCGTCTTCATGCACGATAGCCCGATGGCAGCCGTTTTGACGCCGCCCGAAAAACCGGCGAACTGATGCGGCTCGATGTTGCCTACCACGATTTTGACATCCGACTCGGCGTAGGCGCGGTTGACCCAAACCGGCGTGCCGCGCGAGGTCTCGCCGAGATAGGTCAACAGGCGCTCGTCTTCCGAATCGTGCGAGAGAACGCGATAGCGGGCCAGGGTTTCGGCGGGCAGGATGCCGGGGAACTCGTCGGGCGTCATCGGCGGGTGCGTGCCGACAGCAATGTAAAAGGTGATGGCCGAATCGGGAATGCCAAGCGACTCCAGCCGCGCCATCAGCGGCGGGAGCAGGTACTCGTGCGGCACGGGGCGGGTCTTGTCGTTGACGGCAATCGCCACCGAACGCGCCCCGCGAAAATCCGTCCACCGGACCTGGCCAATTAAGTTCTCGAGGGCCTCTTCCACTGCTCGCAGCGGGTCGGCGGCGGGGACGGGGTTGGGCGCTTCGATGACGTGAACCGGGTGCTGGTTGGGGATGTGGGCGGTAAGGGTCGTTTTGCCGTAGGGAATGCGGATTTGCATAGATTTTGGTAACTGCCTACCTACCCTCATCCCCGGCCTCTCTCCCGATGGGAGAGGGGTAGGGTGAGGGTAGGCAGTATATATTTTCTCGCAAAGCCGCAAAGCCCGCTAAGTTTTTTTGTATTCTTTGCGCTCTCTGCAACTTTGCAAGAGATATTGATTATTCGGTATCGGATATTGAAATTCAGGCTTCAATACTCGATCATCGTCTAAAGAACCCAATCGCTAATTGACTCTACTGCAAAAAGGTTGTCTTACCGCTGAGATCGCAGAGTACGCAGAGATTTAACTGATGAAAAACTCCGCACTCTTGGCACTCTCTGCGGTTCGTTTTTGCAGTGGGCTCCTAATTGCCAACTCACGCGCTCCGATACAGTTTCGTAATCACGAACTCATCGTGACGCAGAGTTTCGGCGTTGGTCAGGCGGCCATTGACGGTGTGTGCCATGATCTCGAGGGTGCGGTCGGCGGCGCCATCCAGGTTATATTCGAAACGCAACAAGCCCGAAAGGTCCACGTCGATGTGTTCGGACATGGTCTGGACAGTCAACGGATTGGCCGATAGTTTGATGACCGGCAGAAGCGGGTTGCCGATGATGTTGCCCTGCCCAGTAGGGAACAGGTGCAACACTGCCCCCGCCGCCAGGCAAAGCGTGACCATTTCGGCAGCGGCGCTGGAGGAATCCATGAAGTGCAGGCCGGGCTTCTTTGGCTCTTTCGCCGGTTTGAGGAAACCAACCACCTTACAGCGGCCCATCTTTTCCACGTTGCCAAGCGCCTTTTCCTCGACGGTCGAGAGACCGCCGCGAATATTTCCTTCGGTCGGCTGCGTGCCAAGCAGACTAACGCCCTGCGATTCGACCAGGGCCTGGTAATCGTCAAAAGCGGCTTTGAACTGCGCGGCGACTTCCAGGCTGACACACTGCTCCATGATCTTGTCTTCTGCGCCGGTCACTTCGGTCGTTTCGCCAAAGATGAGCGTGCTGCCGGCCGCTTCGAGCCGCTCGAAGACGCGCCCAACAGTGGGGTTGGCTGCCAGCCCGCTGGTGGTGTCTGACTCGCCGCATTTGGTGGAGACGAGCAATTCTTTCCAATCGACCGGCACGCGCGGCAATTCGGTGGCATACTGAACGAATTCTTTGGCCTTGCGGGAGGCCATTTCGATGGTTTTCAGGTCGCCGTAGCGTTCGATGCTGAACCCGGCCACTGGTTTGCCGGTTTCGGCGATGCCTTTGACAATGTAATCAGTCCAGTTAGGTTCGATGCCGATGACGATCACGGCAGCCACGTTGGGGTTGCGCCCTGCGCCGATGAGAGTATCGAAGGTCAGGTGCAGGTCATCGCCAAATTGCAGGCGTCCGTAGGGGTGGGTGATGGCGCGTGTGCCGCGAATCAGGTTGGCCACGCCTTCCACGGCGGCATTGGAGATATCATCGACCGAGAGAATGATGACATGGTTGCGAATGCCCACACGACCATTTTCACGGCGATAACCAGTGAGGGGAATGTTAGGGAATGTCATGGTGAACTCCTATTCTTCCAGTAAAACTTTGGCTTTGCTGGCCGCCCAACGCAGGCTCTTGATGTTGTGAACGTGGACATGTGCGCCAAATTTGATGTTCTGGAACGCATAGCCGATGGCTCGGCCATATTCCTGTACATGATGGTTGGCGGGCATATCGCGCATGGCGACTTTATGCCCCAGCGGTACGTCTTCGATGACTTTGACGGTCATGACCGGTTCGCCTTCGAGGGTCACGGCCTCGATTTCTTCACCTGCCGCGATGTCCATGGCAGCCACGCCGACATCATCGGTGGGTTCGTGAAGCAGAATACCTTTTTTCATGGTTTGGTTCTCCTTGCAGGTTGGATGATTTAAGGGTTGCGATTCTTGCATGGAAATTCTGAGCGGCGCGAAGAGGCGTGGTCGAAGGGTGGTCTGGAAAGAACTGTCTTTCGACTGCGCTCCGCTCAGGGCTTGACGTTGTTGCTTACACCTCGATACCGTTGCGTTTGAGCAGCTCGTCAATCAGCACTGGCTGCCCGGTTTTGACGGATTCTTCCGCCGCCACGCCGACCACGACCGACCAGAACCCTTCGGCAACTGTGGCGGTATTAGTTGGTTTGCCGTCCAGGTTATCAATCAGGTTGACATGCTCGAAGAAAGTCGCACCGTTGTGTCCGCTTTCCTCGATGTAGGGCGGGTAGCACGGGCTGACGACGCGGGCAGGCTGCTTTTCGCCGCGCAAAATTTCGAGGTGCGTTTTGGGGCGCGGAATGCTTAGAAAATCCTCGCGTTCGTAGGCTTTCAGGTAGCCTTCATCGCCGCAGATGGTAATTTCCTCGTAGAACATGGGGGCGAACATGCACAGGTTGAAAGTGCCGCGCACGCCGTTTTGATAGTCCACGTTGACAATGGCGTTGTCGAGAATGTCCGATTTTTCGCCGTTATACTCGAAGTGGATGAAGTTGACAGCCTGGCTGCCCGCCGCAAAGACGCGCTGTGGGCGCGATTGCGAGAACAGGTTGAGCAGGTCAAAATAGTGACAGCACTTTTCGACCAGCGTGCCGCCCGAATACTTCGAGAACTTGTTCCATTGCTTGACTTTATCGAGAAAAGGGACGCGGTGCTCGGTGATGTTAATCATCTTGATATTGCCGAGCGATTGGCGCTCCAACGCTTCGTAGATGCTCTCGACATACATCGACTTATAGCGATATTGCAGACCGATTTGCAAGACCGCCGGATAACTCGCGGCGATTTGCATGATTTCGTGCGCATCCCGCACGGTGGTTGCCATTGGCTTTTCGAGGAAAATGTGCTTGCCCGATTTCACTGCCACCTTCAAAACTTCCAAATGGGTATAGTTGGGTGTGGCGATAATGAGAGCGTCGACCGCCGGGTCGTTGCAGGCCGCTTCGAGCGATTCGTACACTTTCAACAACTCGCCGGGACGAAAGCGCTGGAACGAGGCCTGCGCCAGGGCCACGCTGCCCGGATTCGGGTCATAGACTCCGTGGATGGTAGCACGGCCTTCCAGCATGGTCACGCGGATGTGTTCGCAGCCGTTGGCGCCCGCCCCAATGACGTTGAACTTGTAGCGCGGCAGTTCCATTGCAAATAGATAGCGGTCTTCTGCTGGCAGGTAGTCAAAGCGCGGGTTGAGCGAAAACGCGCGTGATTGGATTTCTTTGCCTCTTGGCATTGGTCATTTCCTTTGTCATTGTAGAGTGCATCGCACCAGGTTAAACGGGCACTCTCTCATCTGGAGGAAGCCCTGTTTGCGCAGATGCACACTAAAAGGTTGGTGAGACGTAACTACTCAGCCACTTTCGCAAATACCGCAAATACAGACCCTAAAGGTCTTTCCCGCAAATCGAAAGGCTGAATTTGCAGGCAGGTCAGGCTTGAAACATATTTTCGATTGCAAAGGAGACCTTTAGGGTCTTGACTTGAGCAGTTACAGTGAGACGCATTGCTGGGAAATCTATTCGTACTGGGTCTTGTCCCAGAACTGGGTGAACTTCTCGATTCCCTCACGGGTGTACGGGTGCAGGAAACCTTCCCGATAAACTGACAGCCCGGCGGTAACGATGTCTGCGCCCACCAGAGCCGCTTCCACGATCTGACGGGCGTTGCGAACGGCGGCCACAATAATTTCCGAATCAAATCCGTAGTTATCGCGGATGGTAACAATTTCCTCCACGAAATTGCGCGTTTCCTCGCCGTTGGCTTCCTTCCAGCCAATGAAGGGGGAAATGTAATATGCCCCGGAGCGCATAGCCTGAAGAGCCTGCATGGCTGAGAAAATCAGCGTGCAGTTGACGCGAATGTCCTTCTTTGCCAGGTCTTCCATCACGCGGAACGCCGGTTCGATGCACTGCAATTTGATGACGAAATTGGGCGAAATGGCAGCCAATTTTTCGGCTTCGGGCATCATCTCTTCGTAGGTCATGAAATGCGGATTGACCTCCACCGAAACAGTTTTCTCTGTTCCCTCCACCAATTTCGCTATCTCGCGGATAACCGTCATGAACGGCTTGCCCGAGGCCTGCGCGTGACGCGGGTTGGTCGTGATGCCATCAATGTTGAACGCCTGAAGGGCATATTCAATTTCACTTGTGATGGCGCTGTCGAGAAAGAATTGCATAGTTCACTCCTTACTGATGACTGATGACTGCCGACTAACGACTGACGACTTCAACGCCCTCCGGCACATCCTCCAGCCCGCTCAAAACCAGGCCCGGCAACTGAATCCCGTTTCGCGGCTCGCCAAACGCCCAGACCTGTTCCAGGTCGAGGTCGGCTTTGAGCTCGCCGGTGTGCTGGACGGCCGGTCCCAGCGGGAGGAGGGTCCCCTCACGCCCAAAGATCGGGATCTGCTCGAGGGGCATTTGGCGCTCGAACAGCCCCGGTCCCTGTACCCAAACCCGGTTCCAGATGTCGAACCAGCGTCCGGCGGGCAGGTAAAAGCGGACTTTGCCACCCGGTTGGATGACCGGCGCAACCAGCAGAGACAGCCCAAGCATATACTGATGCTCGCAGCCCCAGGCCAGTGGCTCATCGGGGAAGGCCAGAGCCATTGAGCGCATCACCGGCATTCCGCTCTGACTGGCCTCAAGAGCGCAAGCCTGCAGATAGGGGATGAGTTGATAGCGCCAGGCCAGCCACTTGCGGGTGATTTCTTCGGCCTGCTCGCCAAAATGCCAGGGTTCGCGCGGACTGGTGCCGTGAAAACGGGTATGCGAGGCCATCACCGCCGCCTGCGCCCAGCGGATGTAGAGTTCCGGGTCGGGCATGCCGCTTCCCAGCAGGTCGCCCTCTTCCTGCGGGCCGTAAAAGCCGCCGATGTCGTGGGTGTAGAACGGGCCGCCGCTCATGCCCCACGACAGGCCGCCGCGAATACTCCCGGCCAGCCCTTCCCAATCGCCCTGTGGGTCGCCGCCCCATTGTACGGGGTAGCGCTGTCCGCCGGCCCAGGCTGAACGTCCCCAAACAATCCCCTCGCCGCCGCCATACATTTGCGACGCTTCGAACACGCAGCGGTTGTAGAGCAAGGCATAGGCATTGTGCAGACGTTTGCCGGTATCGCCGTTGTAGCCGACCACGTCCTCGGGCAAGGCCTCGCCGTAGTCGGTTTTCATGACCGAGACGCCGATGTCGAAAAGGGTACGGTGCATGTCGCGGAACCAGGCGTAGGCTTCGGGATGCGTAAAATCTATCAGTCCAGAAGGCTGCAAGTGCGGAATCAGACGGTCATTAGGCGGTGGCAGCCAGCGGTAAATGTACGTCTTGCCGTTCCTGTCCTTCAGGAAATAGCCCTTTTCGGCCAGTTCGGCAAAGAGCGGGTTCAAATCCGACAGGTAGGAGTATTCCCACAGGCACAAGCGGTAGTTCATCTCGCGCAAGCTGCGAACAAACGCAGCCGGGTCGGGGTAGCGGTCGGGATCCCAGGAGAAATCGAAGCGCGTTTCGGCTTTGTGCCAGGCGCGTCCATCCAGGGTCAGCACATCGGCAGGGATGCGGCGTTGACGCAGTTTGCGGGCTACCTCCAGGATTTCTTCAGCGGTCTTGTAATATGCCCGCGAGAACCAGGCGCCGTAACTCCAGCGGGGAGGCAGGGCAGCGCGCCCGGTCAGGACGGTGTACTGACGCAACATCTCCGTCGGCGAATCGGCAAACAGCAGGAACAGGTCGAGATTGGGGTCATCGAGCCGCAGGACGTAGGCGCGGTGCGACCAGGGCGAGTAGCCGACGCCGTGTGTGACGCGCCCCGCCGTGTGGACGAACAGTCCCCAGCCGCGGGGGCTCCAGGCAAACGGCACGTTTTTGTAGGAGATTTCGGCGTTGACGCCGGTGGCGTCGCGATTCAAGTTTTCAATCAACTGCCCACGTTTATTCAAGCCGCCGAATTTCTCGCCCAGCCCGTAGATAGGCTCCTCGCTCATCAGGGCCAGGGAGAGCAGCCAGCGTTCGTCATCAGCAGCGAAGGGGTGCAGGCGTAAGACGCCGCCAATCGTCCGGTCGGTGGACGATTCGAGCATCTGCTTCCCGGCGCGATAGATTCTCATGCGCAGCGGGTCTTGGGAGAAGACGAGCTCCAGTCCGCCCGCCGAGATGCAGATCTGTTCGCCGTCAGTCTGGACTACCAGCCCGGCTTCTGCCGCAGCCCGGTCGAGCGCCTCGGCATCGGTCAGAATCCCGTAATCGGGAGCAGGAGTGCGCAGGCAGCGCAGGCGCAGCAGGTCCGGGCCCGGCGCGCTCACTTCCAGCGTGCCAAAAACCGTTTCGAAACGAGCAATGCCATTTTGCACGCCCTTGAACTCCAGCGAGTTCAGGGGCGTGAATCCTTGTTGTAGTTTGTTGGCCTCCTGGTCGAAGAGCATAGGTTTATCGTCCGCCGAAACCGGTCAGGGCGATGCCCTGGACAAAGTAGCGCTGGGCAAAGATGAACAAGACCAGCACCGGCACAACCATCATCGTCCCGGCGGCAAAGACCAATTCCCAGTTCTGGACGTTGGTGTCGTTCAGGGCACGAATGCCGAGCGCCAGCGTCCAGTTATCCATGGAGCGCAAGAAGATGAGCGGTTCGATGAAAGCGTTGTAATGCTGAAGCAGGGCAAAGACGGTGATGGAAGCAATGACCGGTTTGGAAAGCGGAATGATGATTTTGGTCAAAATTTGAAAGCGGTTGGCGCCATCAATCAGAGCGGCTTCTTCCAGTTCGACTGGCAAGCCGCGCAAGAATTGGTGAACGAGGAAAATGTACACGGCGTTGATGCCGAACCAATGTGGCACGATCAGCGGGTAGAAAGTATCAATCCACTTCAATTCGCGGAAAATCATGAAGCGTGGAATGAGGGTGATGATTTCAGGCAAGAACATGGTGGAAATCATCAGACCGAAAAAAATGTTCTTGCCAGGCCAATTCAGGCGCGCAAAACTATATCCCACCGTCAGCGATGAAAGGACCGTGCCAAGAACGGCCAGTCCAGTGACAACAAAAGTGTTCCACATGAAGCGAGCAAAAGGCAATATTTCAAAGATGCGTGCATAGTTGCTCCACTGCGGCGATTTGGGAATCCAGACGATTGGATGAGTAAACACTTCGGTAGAAACCTTCAAGGAAGAGGATACCATCCACAAAGCAGGCAATAAAAAGGTGATCAGGAACAAGGTGAGCAAGATTTGGAGGACAATCAAGCCGATTTGGCGCGCCTGCTTAGGGCGTATCCAGGAGGAAGGGGACAAAGATCGCGTCGTCATATCGGCCTCCTATTGCTCGTAGAATACCCAGCGCTTCGACATGTAGAATTGGACAATGGTGAAACCCAGGATAATTACAAAGAACTCCCATGAAAGCGCAGCGGCATAGCCCATGTTGAAGTAGTCAAAGCCCTGCCGATAAATGTTGAGGACCACAAATAAGGTGGAATTCTCTGGGCCGCCCTGGGTAATGATTTGCGAGGGGATAAAGGTCTGGAATGAATTGATGATAGCGATGACCATGTTGTAGAAGATGAGCGGCGTCATCAGGGGGAGCGTGACATGCCGCAGGCGTTGGAGCGGCCCAGCCCCATCCAAACTGGCGGCTTCGTACAAACTGGCAGGGATATTTCCCAGCCCAGCGATGAAGATGACCATCATGCGCCCAATCATCCAGAACGACATGATGATGAAAGCCGGTTTGGCCAGCGCCGGGTCGAACAGCCATTTCTTTGGCTCCACGCCAAACCAACCCAGGGTTTCGTTCAAAATCCCATATTCTGGGTGAAAGACGCGCTGCCAGACAACAGCGCTGGCGATGATAGGGATAAGGATGGGCATGTAAAAACCGCCGCGATATAAATCGCGCAATCGGAGCGATTGGGTCAAAGCCAGCGCCAGGGCAAAGGCAAGAATCAACTGTAACGGTACAGCGATAAAAGTGTAGTAGGCACTGTTGTACATGCTCAAATTTGCTACGGGATCCTTGATGGCTTTGAGGAAATTCGCCCAGCCAATGAATTTGGGCGGAGAGAGCAGATCCCATTTTTGGAATGACATCCACAGGGAATATCCCATTGGAAAAGCATAGAATGCCAGGAATCCAAGAATAAAGGGCGCAGCAAAGAAATAGCCAGATACCCACTCTCGCAAACGATTTTTGCTCACCGCACGGAAAGAAAATGCTTTTACAGCCATACGCGCCTCCATGATGGCAATTGGCACTGGTAATTGGTTGGCCAGTCTCTCCGGTCGTCTACCGCAGAGACTGGCCAATGACCAGTTACTACTTACCTTTACGCATTGGCCCAGTATTCATCGAGCAATGCCTGGATAGCAGCATCTACCTCGGGCAGCACGTCAGCGGCTTTGGCGGAATTGTTGACCAGTTTGTCATAGGCCAGCGGCTTGACAACTTCGCCGTTCAACTTGCTGCGCGGCACGCCACCAATCACATCCACTTCAGAGTGCCTGAAGGCTTCGATGAAGGCCTTGGCATTGGAAAACTGGAATTTCTCTTGTACGGTGGGAATCCAGAAACTCTCCAACAGCGCCAGGTTGTTGGGCATACGGCCGGTAATTTCGGAGTAAATCTTGTCGCCTTCTTCCGAGGCCATGAAGGAAGCGAAGCCCCAGGCCTCTTCGACATTGTCGCTGTTGAGCAAGGCAATGCCCTCGGCCCAGCCGCGATGCGGACGGTCGGCATCCGCCATTTTAGGCATCAATACCACATCGAATGGGATGCCCTTGCCTTCTTCGCGCAATTGCGGGCTGTTCATAGCCGGGAACCACCACGGGCCTTCATACTTCATGGCACAATTGCCGGTCTGGAAGGTATTGGCACCGCCAGAAGTATCGGCAGGCGAAGGCGCAATCTTTAAAGTGTAAATGACATCTTGCGCCATTTTCTGCACAATATCCACGATTTCTGGCTGATTGAACTGGGACTTCTTGGGATCGATCAGCGAGTCGAATTCCTGTTTGCCCGTGCCGCGAATCCAGCCAATATCGCGGAACCAGTTACCATTGGCCTGCAAACCAAACATCTTCGGTTCGCCACTGGTATTGGTCAATTTCTGGGCAATTTCTATGAATTCATCGAAGGTCCAGTCGTCGGTCGGATAGGGAATGCCGGCATCATCGAAGGGCTTCTTGGCGTAGAACATGAGCATAGTGGCAACCTGAAGCGGTATCAGGTAGGTCTTTCCGTTTCGAGCAGTGGTATCCACCACGCCTTTGACATCCTGTGGGTACAGAAAGTCGAAGCCGTCGCGCTTGACGAGATCGTCTACCGGCGCCAGAAGACCCTTATCGGCATAGGTTTGCCACTCCCAGCCCTGGAAAGAAGCCACATCAGGGGGCGTGCCGCCAGCAATCGAGGTTTGCAATTGCTGATAGAAATTCGCATTGGGGTCCGCAACGGGCGAATAGTTGATGGTGACATGCGGGTTGCGTTCCTGATACATCTGGACGAGTTTCTCCCAGGCTGGCAGGTCGGCGTTATCGCCCCAGGCTTGGAAGTCCAGGGTTACAGGCTGTTTGGGCGGGACAGCGGTTGGGGCAGCGGCTGGTGCTTCGGTGGAAGCGGCAGCAGGGGCTTCGGTTGGCGGCGTGCTTGGGGTGCAGCCTACCACCACGATGGAAGCCGTACCAATGGCGCCCAACTTGAGGAAGTCTCGCCGGGAAATCTTTTTTTCCATTTCTTTCACCTCCGTTGAAGTTTTACATTGACAGGCAAATGCCCGTCTCTCAGAATTTGGTCATTGAGCAAGACAATACTGTTATCTATCCATGCCTCCTTTTCATTTTCTTTTGCTAGGCTTATCCTCTGCGCAGCATCCAAACGTTTAGAGTAGCAGAACAGGCAAAGAAGAAAGGCGTGCATAAGCCTGCAACTCCGCAAGATAATCGCCATACACCAGGGAGATGTGATGTTCCAGCCCTTCTTGCATCAAAGCATCGAAGAACTGGCGTGTAGGCGTTTCCAATCGCAGTCGTCCAGAAGTGCCGGAAAAAGGCGCTGGACCGTCAAGCATCTCACCACGTCCCAGCACCAGCCGCAACTGACCACCATGACGGTTCAGACGGGCAATCGTCACTATGCCAGGTTTGAGTGGGAATTCCATCAATAGCGGCAGTTTGCGATTGGAGTGGATTGTGCCGCGCGGCCGATATTTGGGATTTGCCATCGAGAGCGGAGCCAGCCCACAGTGCCAGAGCGAGAGAAAATCTTGCTCGAAATCCATGGCTACAATGTCGGTGCCAAAGGAAGGTTCGCCAGCCAGCCAATAAAGCATTAATTGGGTCACAGTGCCATTGGCGTCGGCCTCGCAACTGCACGGAATAGGGTTGTGCTGACCCAGGCCATCGCTCAACATCGACATTGCACCACAGGCCGCACAACCCAGGTCAGTGAAGAATTCAGGCCAGCAGCGCACCGCCAGGCCAGAGAGTTTTTCCTGTTTGGCCAACGCGCGCAACGTTTGGTAAACGCTTAACGTGCCGTTGAGCGGCTTCTGATCGAGTTCGGCCAGGTTGTCGAGCCGCCTCTCCAGCACCTGGCGCACGGCGGCCACTTGTTCGGGCGGGGTAGCGCGCGCCATTGAGAAGACCTGTTCCAGCGGCACACGCCGAACCTGGATACCGAGGGCCTGCCTTAATTGGGCTTCGTCCAGGTGACAGGAATCCATGCCCGCTGGATGTTCGCCAACAACCCCCAGTCGGGCCTGCGTCAGGCGGCGGCACAGCATCCCAGCCCCGGCCAGAGCCCGAACCTGCGCCAGAATAGCCGGGTCGCCGGGCAGGGCATAGGCGTATTCGTAGTTGTAGCCGCGCTGAGCGAGGGCATGGCCAGCCAGGTTGATACCGCACAGCGAATTGAGCCGCAGCCTGCCGCCAGTGGGAGCCTCGGGGATGGCCCACAGAAAGAGGGGGGGCCGAACGGCGCGGGCGCGAAAACCCTCCGCCAATGCAGTGACCAGGGTGCTGTCGGCAAAAGTCGCCTGGAAGACCAGGAGCAGGTCCACGTCGGCCACGCCCTGTTCATCCAATTTCGAGAGATAAGCCTGCACACCGTTTAGGTCAGCAATCAACGAGTCGGCAGTCAGCAGTTCGAAGCCGGCCTGTTGCAACTGGTGGACGGCTTGTTGAGTTACATCCTTCGCCAGCGGCACATCAAAGGTAGGACGAGCCAGCGCAGCAAAGGCAATTCGAAAAGAGGCGTTTGACATAAGCGTTTATTCGATGATGGCAAAGTGATTCGCCGTCGCAACAGTTGGAAGGGCCGGTTGACGATAGAAGAAGGCTAGCAACGCCAGGGCTGCCGCGCCAGTGATTCCGGCGCGCCAACCAAAACTGGTCGTGACCAGTTTTACTTTTTCTCCCAACCCGGCAAAGGCAGTGCGATGGAGCGTCTGGCGGGCGACCGGCAAGATCAAATCTTCCCCCTGAGCAAACAACCCTCCCAGCACAATCAATTCCGGATTGAAAATATTGACCAGGTTTGCCAGAGCAATACCCAAGTATTGACCAATTTCCTGAACCAGTTGTAGAACGGTCGTATCCCCCTCACGGGCAGCCTGGAAGACGCGTTCGACTGGCGACCTCTCGGCTGGGTCTGTCATCCAGCGCGCCAGGATACCCTCTGGCTCGGCTTTGATAATAGCCTCCGCTCGCCTCAGGATGACCGCCTCCGAAACCAAAGTCTCCAGGCAACCACGGTTACCACAGCGACACGGCTGACCGTTTTCAGGCAAGAGAATCATGTGACCGATTTCTCCAGCACCAGTGCTACTGCCACGAAACAATTGACGGTTGATGACAAAGCCGGCGCCTACCCCAGTGCGTCCATATACAAACGCCAGTGATTGCGCTTCCCGCCCACAGCCAAAATACGCCTCACCCAGCGCCATGGCGCGCACGTTGTTTTCAACCACCACTGGCAATCCTGTCTGCTTTTCCAGGTAATCCCGAATGGGAACATGATGCCAGTCTAGATTGGGCGCAAAGATATTAACCCCGTTCAGGTAATCTACCAGGCCAGAGGCACCCACGCCAATTCCCAAAATCAAACGCCTATCCAGGCCGCAGCCAGATAACGATTCGTGGACATCTGCGCTTATTCTTTGCAAGACTTCATCGGCAGGGGTGGAAATGTCGAAATTGACAATCTTGCTGCAAATAATCTCGGCTCGCAGATTCATCAAAGCCACACGGTATAAACCCACTCCAATGTGTACGCCAACAACGTAACGCGCATTGGGAATCAAGAATAAGCCAGTGCGCGGTCGTCCCACTGAACGTTGCTCATCTTCACAAGCGTTCTTAGCCTCTGCAACAATTCCCTGTTCTATCAATTCAGCCACCAGGTTGGTGATGGTCGTCGTAGAGAGTTGGGTCTTACGGGACAATTGGATGCGGGAAAGCGGTCGTTTATCCCCTGAATCCACAGCGGTCAGCAGGCTCAGCAAAACGGCCTGCATATTATGGGCCTTCACGTTGACAATATTACTGCCCAAGAAATCTTTCATCGCGTTATGAGAAAACAAGCAGAGAATTATTTTTTCAAATTGAATAATTAATTAGATTATAATAGTATAATGGAGTCAGGTCAAGGCTAAACTTATTGGTGATTACCCACAAATTGGAATCGCGGGGCTAAAGCCAACGGCTCAGCACATGGAAGCCGTTTCGGCTGGGTTTCGACAGGGTCTCGATAAACTCGACCCGGCGGGTCTCGACACGCTCGACCCGGTAGCTCAGAGCAACGCCTTCCCTAGCACGATGAGCGAATCCATCCGCCCTCCATGTACTGCCTGCGCTAGCGACACAGGCAAAGCAGGGACTTATCCTGCTGAATCGGGCCGCGCCAAGATGTGGATAAACGCCATTAAACTTGCCCACCATAGGAGCACAATCACTTGTCATGACAAAAAACATTCCCAAAGTAATCCTCGCCCCGCAAGCAAGGGCGACGCTCAAAGCCGGATTCAATCAAATGGCCCATGCCCTGGCCGTAACGCTGGGTCCCACCCATGGAATCGTGCTGAGCTCCACAGTCCTTAAGCCTTCCCCAGAGCCTCTTACCGATGCAGCTACCATTGCCCGGCGTATCACGGGGTTGCCAGACCGCGGAAAGGACGTAGGCGCAATGCTGATGCGCAGTCTGGCATGGCGCGTCCATCAGCGGGTTGGAGATGGAAGCGCCACCACCGCTGTCCTGGCACAGGCGATTCTGGAACAGGCCAGCCGATATGTGGCTGCCGGAGCCAGTCCAGTCAAGGTTCAAGTTGGCATCGAACGGGCAACTTTGTGCGCCATTGCGGCTCTCAAGGAGATGGCCTTGCCGATCACCAGTCAGGAACAACTGGCTTGTGTGGCTTACACAGCCACTCGTGAACCTGAAATGAGTTTCCTGCTTGGCGAAATGTTCGACCTGCTAGGCAAAAATGCACATGTCACAGTCGAAAATTATCTGGCGCCTTATCTGGAACGCGAATACCTGGATGGCGGCCGCTGGCAGGCAAAACTCGTTTCCCATCACCTGGTTTCCATCCCCGGCACTGGCAAAGCCATTGCCCACGATTGCAATGTCGTCCTGTTTAATGGAACACTCTCCAAGGCAGAAGAGGTACTCCCCCTGGTCAAGATTCTCAGTCAAAGCGAGCGGAAAAACTTGCTGCTGGTAGCACAAAAAATCTCCGACCAGGCGCTCAATATCCTGGTGGCGACCTTCGTACAAAACCGACCACGGCTGCAATTCGTCTTGGTAGACCTGACGCGCACCGGCGAGAAAGCCTGGCACGATTTACAAGACCTATCTCAGTTGACCAGCGCCAGACTGTTCGACCCACAAGCAGGGGATCGGCTGTCTTCCATCCAACCAGACGATTTCGGCAGCGCGCGGCGTGCTGAAGCCAACGAAGAATTCTTGCTGGTCAGCGGCGGGAAGAGCAAACCTGCTATGCTGCGAGAACAGATCAACGCTTTGCGCGCTTACCTGGAAGGTTTGGCCTACGACGATAAGGAGATTCCAGAAATCAAAATGCGCCTGGGGCGCCTTGCCGGCAAAATGGGTATCTTGAAAATCGGCGCATATACCCAAAACGAGCGAGACATTTTGCATCAAAAGGCGCAGCAAGGCGTTCACGTGCTAGAGGCTGCGCTACAGGCAGGCGTATTGTCCGGCGGTGGAACGGCCTACCTGCACTGCATCCCGTTTGTCGAGGCGATGCAGTGCGAGGACGAGGAGGAACGCATGGGCCACCGCGCCGTAGTGCGCGCCTTGCAGCGTCCGTTCGAACAATTGCTTCTCAACGCCAAGATACCGCACCCCAGTAGCGCAGCGCATGAAATCACCCAGACAAAACCTGGCCTGGTCTTCGATATCCAACAACGGAAAATCCGACCAGCGGAAGAATGCGGGGTGCTAGACGCTACGAAAACATTGATTGTCAGCCTCGAAACGGCCTCCAGCGGCGCCCAACTGGCGCTTAGCATCGACGTTCTCGTTTTGAAACGAAAACCTAGAATTTCCTACCAGCCTGGATAAAATTTGCCTGTCATGACCAAGAAAAACTGGAAACTCATCGCTTCCCTGCCTGAAAGTGGCGCCATTTCTGGAATGAGTGTTACCCACGACACAACTGGAAGCTGTGTGTGGCTATGCTCCCCCGTGGGATTGTTCTATGAAAAGGACGGACAGTTCGAGCAGCAAACGCAAGGCATCCCCTTCCAAAATGCCAGTGCTGTACTGGGGCTGGGAAAAACCGTGCTGGTAGCCGGCTTTCCCGCCCACCTCCTATATTCCCCCAATGGGGGACGCGCATGGTTTAGCAGTTGGGTGGAGTCTTTGACCTCGCCTGTCACTTGCTTTGCCGCCTCGCCCAATTTCGACCATAATGCAATTGCATTAGCCGGCAGCGATGGAGACGGGATTCTCCGCTCCACAGACGGAGGCGCTTCCTGGCAATTTTCGAACTATGGCCTGGGATGCTTACACGTCTTCGCCCTCGCTTGCGCGCCAGACTGGAAGCGCAAAACTATGCCCAACGGCATTGCCTGGAAAGAAGAAATCGTATTTGCCGCAACCGAAGCAGGCGTATACCGCTCCCCCAATACTGGCCGCGCCTGGCAATTTGCTGGTCAGGGATTACCGGACGCGCCAGTCCTGTCGCTGGCCCTCAGTCCAGATTTTGGGAAGACACCAGCCCTATCTGGCTCCCAATACTTGGGCGACCTATTTGCCGGCTTGGATAACGCCGGCCTGTACCGCTCACGAGATGGCGGCCAAACCTGGCAGGCGCTGGCCAGCTTTCCCGCGCAGGCCACCGTCAATGCCCTGTTGTTCGACTCGCATAACCGCCTGCTGGCCGGGACAGGCGAACATGGCTTGCTGGCTTCTGCCGACCGCGGCGAAACCTGGTTTCCCCTTCTCGAAAACCGGGCCGTTATCTTATGCCTGGCCGAGCAGGACAATCGGCTGCTAGCCGGCACAGCCGAAAACGGTCTGCTGGCCAGCACTACCTGACAGCCCGCCAGGGCCGCTCCTCAAGCACTTTCAAGAAGCCCTCAGCGCATGACAAACACGTGCAACTCCCCCGGCCCATGAACGCCAATAGTGAGCGTCATCTCGATATCGGCAGTGCGCGAGGGGCCACTGACCAGAACGGTCGCCGGCGCAGCGGTCACCTGCGGCTTGTGAAAGGCACTTTCCAGGTTTGGGACGATATCGCCGGTGCGCAACACGGCGATGTGGATTCCAGGCAGCAGCGAGGCGGTGAGGGGACGTCCTGCGCCGCCAGGGATGACCAGCGTGCCTGTTTCGGCTACGCCTACCAGCGCCCCGGTGATTCCTACACGAATGGACGCTTGCGCTTCGTTTTCGACCGAGATGCCTGCTCCCGTTATCGCGGCCCAGTCTACCCCCGGCACGTCCTCCCAGGCTTGCACACGCTCGATGTCGCGCTCATGCAAGAAGGAGAGTAGGCGAGGGGTCGCTTCGCGCGCAGAGATTTCCACCACATGCCCGCCCAACGCGGTCACTTCAGCGATAAAACGTTCCACCAGATTCATCGAAGGCGGGTTGGAACTTGCTGTCCTTTCTTCGTTTCGTCTTTCCTCTCGTGGGAAAGTTGCCGCGCGGCTGCCTTCCCTCTTCTGCCCGTCAGCACCGAACGGCCTCAACGCCGGGCGCGGGAAGTCCTTGCTAAAACCCCAGCCGGTGAAGGCAGGCAGGCGCATCCAGGCCGAGAAGGGGGAAACGAGACGCGCTGCCAGCCCAGCCAAACGCTGCAAAATGGCAAACAGGCGCGGGTGAACGGCGAGACGGGCATAGGTACGCAGGCCGAATTTCAGGGGGAGGGGGAGGCCCTCACCCCCAGCCCCTCTCCCAGAGGGCGAGGGGAGGGCAGAGGAGGGGAATTGGCCGGCGCGGACGCGCGTCAACAGCAAGGGCAAGTCAATGTCCACCGGGCAGGCCTCTTTGCAGGCACCACACAGCGACGAAGCCTGGGCCAACTGGACGTAGTTCACACCTAGCAGGCCCGGCGAAACGATCGAGCCAATGGGGCCAGGATAGGGCGCAATGCTGCCGTCTTCGCCCAGATAACCGTGGCCGCCAATCTCGCGAAAGACGGGGCAGGCGTTCAGGCACGCGCCGCAACGAATACAGTAGAGCGATTCGCGCAACGGCGAGGCTTGTAGCGCAGAGCGGCCATTGTCCACCAGAATCAGGTGCCTTTGCTGGCCCTTTTCGGGGCGTTGAATCAGTTGCGTGTAAACGCTGATTTTTTGTGTGGTAGCCGAGCGAGGCAAAAGGGAGAGCATCAACGCCAGATCATCCAGCGAGGGGACCAGACGCTCGATGCCCATCAACGCAATGTGAACAGGCGGCAGGGTAGTGACCATGCGCCCGTTGCCCTCGTTGGTGAGGATGGTAAGCGTCCCGCTTTCGACCACGCCAAAGTTGACGCCGCTCACACCCACATCGGCGGTCAGGAAGACCTCGCGCAACGCCTTGCGAGCGGCATTTGTCAATGCGGCGATGTCTTCGGTGTAGGGGATGCCAAGTTCTTGGTGGAAGAGTGCGCCTACTTCGTGGCGACGCAAGTGAACGGCAGGCGTGATGATGTGACTGGGGCGTTCATGGCGCAGTTGGATGATGTATTCGCCCAGGTCGGTCTCCACCACACGGTGACCGGCTGCCTCGAGGGCATGGTTGAGTTCGATCTCCTCCGAAACCATGCTCTTGGATTTGGCAATCAGGGCTTTGTGCGGCCGGGATGGCGTGTTATGTTTGGGCGACGTATTGCGTAATGCGTAATCCGTAATGTCAACGACGATTTTTGTTGCTTCGGCGGCGTCTTTGGCGCGGTGTACGGCAAGGCCATTGGAGGTCACTTTGGCAATGAAACGGTCGAGGTAGTCGTCCAGGCGGGCAACCACCTCAGCGCGGACAGCGTGGGCGCGCTGGCGGCGTTCGCGCCAGTCGGGCAAGGACTCGAAAGCAGCAATGCGCCCTTGTACGCGGCGTTGGGCGTTGGCATCCAGCGCAGCTTGCAGCGCGCTATTGGCGATTTGAAGGCGGATTTTTCGTCGAAAAGCAGTGTCGGCCATTTCGATGTTTACCTCATTAGCACAGACCTGGCGAGCAGGTAGCGAGCGGCGTGTGCACGCACAAGTTGTCA
>FWWM01007227.1_pt1 | contig 22493 bp, 16 predicted proteins | sample 2228351 | NCBI WGS metagenome assembly FWWM01 (sample SAMEA103939774, study PRJEB20133) | metagenome
AGCTGCTCGAGCGCACGCTGCAGCAGATGCAGGCCCAGAAGAAAGACAACTGAGTTGCGAGCGGTAATTGGTAATTGGTAATTGGCGGATCGCTGTCACCAGTTACCAGTTACGAATTACCAGCATGGAATTTACCGAAGTCGAACGCGAGCGCCTGGCCAAGCTGGAACAGCTTCGAGCGTCGGGCGTCGAGCCCTATCCTCTGCGCGCCCAATTCGTGCGTCAGCGCGTGCTGGCAGCCGACGCCGTTCGACGCGCGCTGGCCGCGGCGCACAACCACACCGCCGAAGCAGCCGACGGCAATCCCGAACCCGAGGTCGCGGTGATGGGCCGCATCGTCGCTCGTCGCGTGATGGGCAAAGCCGCGTTCCTCGGCGTGGAGGACGTCAGCGGCAAGATTCAGTTCTACGCCCGCGTCGGCAAGGACTCGCTCGACGCCGAATCGTTCGCCCGATTCAAGGACCTCGACCTGGGCGATTTCATCGAGGCAAAAGGCGGGCTGTTCGTCACCAAGACCGGCGAACCCTCCCTGCGGGTGACCGACTGGCGCCTGCTCTCCAAGTCCATCAGCCCACTGCCGATCGCCAAGGAGGAGAAACAACCCGACGGCTCGGTCGTGCGATACAGCGCCTTCAGCGACCCCGAGCTGCGCTATCGCCAGCGCTACGTGGACTTGGCCGTGAACCCCGAAGTGCGCGAGATCTTCGTGGCGCGCGCGAAGGTCATCAAGGCCGTGCGCGAGTTCCTGGATAGCCGTGGGTTCCTCGAAGTCGAGACGCCGGTGTTGCAGCCAATCTACGGCGGCGCAGCGGCCCGGCCGTTCATCACCCACCACAACCAGCTCGATCAGGATCTCTACCTGCGCATTTCGTTCGAGCTATACCTCAAACGGTTGATCGTCGGCAACCTCGAACGCGTATACGAAATCGGGCGGGACTTCCGCAACGAGGGCGTGAGCTTCAAACACAACCCCGAATTCACCCAGCTGGAGTTCTACGCGGCCTACATGGACATGTACGACGTCATGGACCTGGCCGAGGAGATGCTTCAGTACGTCGCGCGCCGGGTGCTGCCGCCGGAAGCAGAAGGCAAGAGCCAGTTCCGCGGGCACACCATCAACTGGCTACAGCCGTTCAAGCGCATCAAGCTACGCGACGCGATCTTGGAAAGGACCGGCATCGACTACACCTTGTTCCCCGACCGACAATCACTCGCGCACGAGGTGCTGGAGCGCAAGCTGTTGACGCCGGATGTGATCCGCGGCAAGCCGTGGGGCAAGATCGTGGACAGCCTCATCGGCGACTACGTCGAGAAGGAACTGATCGAGCCCACCTTCCTCTACGAGTACCCGCGCGACATCTCGCCCTTCGCCAAGAGCATTCCGGGCGACCTGAACACCGTCGAGCGTTTCGAGGGATTCGTGGGCGGCGTGGAATTGTGCAACGCCTTCAGCGAACTGAACGACCCGCTCGAACAGCGCCAGCGCTTCCTCGAAGAAGCGACCAACGCCGAAGAGGGCGAGGCCAACCCGGTGGACGATGACTACGTGCGCGCCCTGATGTATGGCATGCCGGTCACGGGCGGCTTCGGCATGGGCATCGACCGGCTGGTCATGATGTTCACCAACCGGGACTCGATCCGCGAAGTGCTGCTCTTCCCGGCACTGAGACAGGAAGAGCGCACAACGGCTCACTGAGCTCGGCGTCGCCCTGACTCAGCGCAACCCTACGCGCCGCCAGGTTTCACTCACGATCGCGCGCGGGGCAAAGTTGCCCAGCAGCGCAATAGCCCGATTGTGCAGGCCGGGGATGCACACCACCTCACGGCCGAGCGCATTCAGCGATGCCTCGGCCACCGCCTCAGCCGTCTGCCACATGAACGCCGGCAACCGCTCGCGCCGGAAGCCGCTCGCACGAAACGCCTCCTGGTCGTGAAACTCGGAATAGGTGAAGCCGGGACACAATGCCTGCACGTATACCCCTGTGCCGTCCAGCTCCGATTGCAGCGATTCCGAAAAGTTGATCAGGTAGCGCTTGGTCGCGCCGTAGGTGGCATTACCGGGCAAGGGATACCAGCCGGCAGTCGAAGCGACGTTGATGATGCCACCGCGCCGGCGCCGCAGCAAGCCCGGCAGCGCCGCCTTCGTCAGGTGCATCGTCGCCAGGATGTGCACGTAGACCATGTCACGCTGGCCTCGTAGCGAAAGATCGGCATACCGCCCCACCGTGCCGAAGCCGGCGTTGTTGATCAACAAATCCAGTCGGCCGGCCTCGCCCAACTCGGCCACCACGCCGGCAACGCGCTCGGTGTCGTCCGAATCGGCCAGGTCGGCCACCAGCGGCTGAGCCTCGATGGCATGCTGTTGGTGAAGCGAGGAAGCCAGCGCATCTAACCGATCGCTGCGCCGTGCCACCAACACCAGGTCATAGCCGGCACGCGCCAACCGTCGGGCGAACGCCGCGCCGATGCCGGCCGATGCGCCTGTGATCAACGCAACCGGCGCCCGACCGTCGCGGCCTGCGGTAGCCGCGGCCAGAAAGCGCGATGGCCCACGTTGGACGAACTCCGGTTGCAGCAGCTTCCAGGTCAATGCGCCACTCACGGCAGCTCCGATCAGGGTGAAAAGGCGAGTTGTCATGCTCATGAGTTCGAAAGTCTCGAGGATCGCGACGAGGTCATGCCCGATCTCCAACGTGCTGCCAGGCCAGCGCCGCAGCGCCTAGCAAGCCACTGTCATCACCGAGCTGGGCGCGCACGAGCGGCACGCCCCGATAGGGCGGCATAGCGTGCCGCTGCATCGCCTCGCGCATCATGGCAAGCAAACGGTCGCTGGCCAGCCCGACGCTCCCGCCGATCACGACCAGCGCCGGGTCGAACAGGTGCAACAGGTTGACCAGCCCCAGGCCAATGATCCGCGCTGCACCGGACAGGACTTCCAGAGCGAGCGAGTCGCCCTGCTCCGCAGCTAGGACGACCTCGCGGGCTGTGATTGCAGCAATGTTGCCGCCGACCAGCTCGCGCATGAGCGACGGAGACCCGCTGGCCAGCCGCTCCTGCGCTGCGTGGGCGATGCCCGGACCGGCAGCATACCCCTCCAGGGTTCCGGGCACGCCGGCCGAATCGAGCGGACCGTCGAAGTCCAGGATCATGTGACCGATCTCGGTGGCCATCCCGCGATGGCCCAAGACGAGCCGATCGTCGAGGATCACGCCGGCTCCGATGCCGGTGCTGATGGTGACGTAGGCCATATCGCGGACACCGCGCCCCGCGCCGTATTTCTGCTCGCCGAGCGCCGCCAGGTTGGCGTCGTTGCCGACCTGGACCGGCAATCCGAGGTGTTGGCTCAGCAAATCGCGCAGCGGGACGTCCCGCCAGTGTAGATTGGCTGCGAACAGCACGACGCCGGTATGAGGGTCGAGGGGACCGGGCGACGCCACGCCGACGTTGAGCACCTCTTCTTCGGCGGGGGACTCGGGCAGAACGGCCCGGACGGTCTCGACGATGCGCGTGATGACGGCTTCGACGCCTTGCTCCGGACAAGTATGTTGCCGAGCGCGTTTGGAAATTGCGCCATCGGCCCGGCATAAAGCAGCGCGGATGTTCGTTCCTCCCAGGTCTACGGCGACGACGCGACGCTCTACCATTCCGTATATCCTAGCAGCACGGAGATGTTGCCGCAACGGCCATCGCAGTTGGGTGTTCAATTCGATGTTGGGCAAGCCGGCGGCTGCGTTTGCCCGACGGGCGATCGCACACTCGGAGTCAACGTCCCGTCGGGAAGGCATCTCGCCGCTTTGTTACAACCCACCCGGTACTTGGGGTCGCCCGGACTCAATGCAGACCATCATCGCAGGTGCGACTAACTAAGTCGTAAGGCGTGATCGAGGCACACAGGCGTCCAGAGTAGCACATCGCACATCGCTGGGCTGACATCGTCGCACGTTGGACTACAGGGTACTTCGTCGAAGGTCGTCGAGGTTTCGTCGCATGGTGGTCATCTCAGTTGCCTCCACTGTCGCTTGACCACCATGCCCACGCCTTCCCTCCCAGGCGCCGTCAGCGGCGTAGTTTCTTTCTCCTCCTGAAGCACTGCCCAGGCCGGGCAGTGCGGCCTTTTCCGGCGGCGCGATTCCGCGATAATCGAGAGATCCGTGCGAATGAATCCGTTCACCAAGTCCATCGCCGCTCATCTCAGGTCGCGCCGGCTCAGGGCATTCATCCAGCGCTGGGATGCGCTGGAGGCGCTCGTGGTTCGTGTCTACCGCAACGCCGCAGCGACGGAAGAGGACGACATGGAGTTCGTCCGCCTGAGACACTGGCTACGCCGAAACTATCCGGGATGGCAGCACCGGCTGGAGCCACATTGGCGCACCGCCAGTCGTGGTGGCCAGCCCTCGCAGGACGATCCCTTCCTCTTCCTGTTGGCGCCGGAACACGCGGCGGACTTCTGCGACAGCTGGGCGCACATGCAGGCGTTGCCAGCAGCCCGCGAGGCCTTGAACCGCTTGATCCTGGAAGAGCGCTGATTGAGGTTCGTCGCGCCATGGACTACTTCATCCGACATTTCAAAGACGTCACCGATCACGAACAGTGCGAAGCGATCCAGGCCAGGGTGTGGGGCGAGCCTTTCGTCGTGCCCGCCAACATGACCATCACGCTGCAGCGACACGGCGGCGTGGCGATCGGAGCCTTCGAGCCACATCCCGACGGCGAGCGCATGCTCGGGTTCGTGGTTGGCTTCCTGTCACCGACGCATCACGCGGGGGCGAATCGTGGGCTCAGCCATCACTCGCACATTGCCGCAGTGTTGCCGGAGAAGCAAGGTCTGGGCATCGGCGAGGCGCTCAAGCGCGCACAGGGCGACGCGGTGCGCGCGCAGGGCCTCAACCTCGTCACCTGGACGTACGACCCGCTGGAGGCGAAGAACGCCCGGCTGAACATCGGCAAGCTCGGCTGCATCTGCCGGACGTACATTCGCAACGCCTATGGCGATATGCGCGACGCGCTGAACGCCGGCTTGCCCTCCGATCGCTTCGAGGTGGAATGGTGGCTCGACCGCGAGCAAATGGATGGCGGATGGCGGATGGCGAACGGCCACATTCGATTCGACGCGCGCCATCCATCCATCGAGATCGCCATCCCGCGCCACTTCCAGGCCCTGAAACGCGCCGACAGAGAAGCGGCGCTGCGCTGCCGCCTGGAGATGCGCGAACGGTTCGAGCAGGCGTTCGCGCAGGGCTACGCCGTCACGGCCTTCACGCTCGGCGACGATCGCGCGATCTACACGTTGACGCGCCTGGAGGGGTAACACTCACCCTCTCATGCGCCTCCAACCTTTCGGGACTAGACTAGCTACGCTATGGACTTATTCAGCTCGATCTTGATCGGCCTGCCCGTATTCATCATCCTGCTTGGCCCGCTCATGTTCATCCACGAGATGGGCCACTTCCTGGCAGCGAAGAAGGCCGGCATTCGCGTCGAAGAGTTCGGCATGGGCCTCCCACCTCGCGCGGTGCGTCTGTTCAAGCGCGGCGAAACCGAATACACGCTGAACTGGTTGCCCTTCGGCGCGTTCGTGCGGATGACGGGCGAGGAAGATCCGAGCGATCCACGCAGCTTCGCGGCACAGCCCAAACGCTGGCGGTTGATCACCCTGGCGGCTGGGCCGTTCATGAACTTCGTCGGAGGGTTCGTCATCCTCACGTTCGCCTATCTGTTCTTTGCCACGCAGCCGACGGAGTTCCAGTATCGCATCAACTCAGTGATAGCCGGCAGCCCGGCCGAACGGCTGGGCTTGCAGCCGGGGGACGTCATCCTCTCCGTCAACGGGGTGGATATGATCCAACGCATCAACTCGGAACATCGCGAGCAACCCGAAGTGAGCGCTCTGCGCCGCCAGACGCAACAGTCCATCGGCAAGGACATCACCATGGTCGTGCAACGGATCGCCGAGGGCGAGGCGGAGCCGAGAGCCGTGACGTTGACCGGTCGCATTCCAGCCGATGCCAACCCGAACGCGCCACTCGGCGTCAGTCTGTCCTTCAACGTGACGAAGTCGGAACGCGTCGCGTATAGCATCCCCGACGCGCTGGCTGCCGCCGCGAGCGACTTGGCCAGCGTCTTCGTCGCGATCGTGCGCGTGCCGGGTGAGCTGCTCAGCCAGAACATCCCATTGGAGCAGGCGCGGCCAGTAGGCGTGGTCGGCATCACCACCATCGGTGTCTCACTCATCGAAGAGCGCACCACCGAGGCGCAGGGGTTGCTGCCCTTCCTGCGTTTTGCCGGATTCATCAGCATCGTGCTCGGGCTGACCAACCTGCTGCCCATTCCGGCTCTGGACGGCGGGCGCATCCTCTTCATCCTGATCGAAGCAATCCGGGGCAAGCGCGTGGACCCACGACGCGAACAATGGGTGCATGCCGTCGGCATGGTGATCTTGCTCGGGCTGTCGGCCGTGATTGTCGTCATGGATATCGTTCAGCCGATTTCGATTCGTTGACATGACCAAGCGATCGAGTCAATCCACTTCCTTCCGACACGCCATCGAAGTGCTGCACACGCAGGAGGAACCCGACCCCAAGATCCTGCTGGCGCTCTCCGACCTGGAAGGTGAACGGCTGGACCTTTGGCAGAGCACCTGGCACAACTTGCCTGCTGACCGGCGCGCCAGCCTGATCGAACAACTGCGCGAGCTGGCCGAGGAGGATATCGAGGCCGACTTCCGCACCCTCTTCCGCATCGGCTTGGGCGACCCGGACGAGCGCGTTCGCCTCGCCTCGGTCGAGGGGCTATTCGAGGACGAGCATCCCAGCCTGATCCCACTGCTGATCGGATTGCTGCGCGACGACCCATCGCAGACCGTGCGCGCGGCAGCAGCGGAATCGCTCGGCCGGTTCGTCTATTCCGGCGAAATGGATCGCCTGAGCGATGCGCGACGCAGCCAGGTGTATGCCGCGCTCATGCGGGCGTTGCTCACCTCGCCCGAAAACTCCATCGTGCATCGCCGGGCGCTGGAGTCGCTGGCCTACGTCTCGAACGAGGAAGTGGATCTGCAAATCCGCGAAGCCTACCAATCTGAGGATGACCTGCTGCGGCTGAGCGCGATCATCGCCATGGGACGCAGCAACAACCGCGCCTACCGCGACATCGTGCGCAGCGAGCTGCACAGCGTTTCGCCCGCAGTGCGTCGCCGTGCCGCCGAAGCGAGTGGCGAGCTGGAAGACGAGGATGCCGTGCCCGCCCTGGCACAGTTGCTGGATGACCCGGATGAAGAGGTGCGCTTTGCCGCCCTGGACGCGCTGGCGTTGATCGGCGGCAGCGAAGCCGAGAAGCTGCTGCGCACGGCCGTCGAATCGGACGACGAGGCGATGGCCGAATATGCCGAACAGGCGCTGGAGGAGTTCGAGTTCTGGCACGGCGAGATGGACTTCCCGATGGCGCTGTTTGAGGAAGAAGACCTCAGGCCAAAGTCGATCGGACGGCCAAAGCCAAAGAAGTAAGCGCGAACGACGGCGGTCTGCCCGCCGGCCGCATCCGTCGCAGGCGCGAGCGTACAATCGCCAGCGCGATCGTGAATCCATCCACCCGCCGCTACCGCGCGCTATCCCTCGCTGCGCTGCTGATCCTCACGCTGTCCATCACCTCCCTGATCGGCATTCGGTCTGCCGGGGCGCTGCAAGCGCGTGGCAGGATCCTTCCCTTCCCCCAGCCGATCTTCGGCGCAGAGCAGCTCCGGCTCGGCGTAAACGCAGCGCTGGAGCAATATGACGATGGGACGCTCGACGCGCTGCTGAGCGACCTGGCTGCCCGCGGGGTCCGCGCCGTGCGTCAGGAGTTCCGCTGGGACGAGATCGAGTCACAGCCCGGCCAGTTCGACTGGACGACGAGCGATCGCATCTTCGACGCGCTGGCTCGCCACGGCATCGCCGTGCTCCCCGTGCTGTGGACGACGCCAGAGTGGGCGAGACAACCCTCTGCCTCGGCTGACTTCCCGCCCACACGCACCGCGCCGCCGGCCGACGTGGATGACTTTGCGCGATTCGTCGGGGCGTTTGCCGCGCGATACGGCGAGCGTCGAGCGGCCGATCCTCGAGTCTCGACGGCTCCCCTTGTGCTCGGTTACCAGATCTGGGACGAGCCGAACCTGAGCGCGGCGTGGGGCAACGGGCTGGTGAACCCCACCTACTACCTCCAGATGCTGCGTGCTGCACGTCACGCGATTCACGAAGTAAACCCGAACACGCCCATCGTGCTGGCCGGCCTGGCGCCCACGGTCGAGCAGAGCAACGTGAACCTCGCCCCGCAGATCTACCTGTTGAAGCTGTACCAGCTGGGCGGCCACCAGGCATTCGACATCGCTGCTGCCAAGGCCTACGGGTTCGACTTCCCGCCCGACGATCGGCGCGTGGATGCCGGTGTCCTCAACTTCTCGCACGCGATCCTGATGCGCGAGATGATGGCAGCGCACGACGATGGTCACAAAGCGATCTGGCTGACATCGTTCGGGTGGAATGCGCTGCCGGCAAACTGGGGGGGCGAACCGTCCATCTGGGGCAACACCACCGAGGAGCAACAGGCGGACTACACACGGCGTGCGGTGCAACGCGCCGCGCAGGAATGGCCTTGGGCCGGCGCGATGTTCGTTGACGGACTGCAGCCGCGCCTTCGAGACAAGCGTCCCGAAGCGGATGCGCGCTGGGGCTTCGCGCTGCTCGATCCAGAGGGACGCCCTCGCCCCGTGTACGAAGCGTTGACACGGGCCGTGCACGACGCCAAAAGCGCGCCGCGCGCGCAACTGTTCGCCAATTGCCAATCGCCCCAAAGCCTGTACCGCGCGCTCAACTTCGACAACGTGACGACGGCGATGCCGGAGGTTCTGGCGTCCAAGCCGGATTGCACGACGCCCAACCCGCGCGCGACGTTCAGCGAAGGCTGGCGCTTCGATCAGCTCGGCGCCGACATCCCCGACCGGCCGGACGCGAAGATCGTCCTGCACTTCAACGGCGACGCGCTGGCGCTGATCGTCCGGCGCGGCAATTACCGCGCCTACACGTTCGTCACCGTGGACGGCCGGCCGGCCAACCTGTTGCCAACCGAGCCGCGCGGTGCCTATCTGATCATGACCTCGCCGGGGTTGTATCCGGTGATCGAAACGATTCCCGTAGCGAATGGCCTGGGGCCGGGTGAACACGTCGCCGAGATCACCGTGGATCGCGGCTGGAACCAGTGGGCGCTGATCGGCTGGAGCAGTGCGTCCGCCCACGACACGCAGCTCCCGGCGTTCGGCGCGATTGCGATAGGCATCAGTGTATTGAGCGGGCTGGCGTTGATCGTGCTGGCGCCGCGCGCGCGCTGGCGTGAGTGGCTGACCGGGGCGATCGCACGCCTGCGCGGTCGCCGGCTCAACGCATCGCAGATGAACGCGCGCGCCATCGCCGTTGCGCTGCTGCTCTGGCTGACTGCGGCGCTGACCTGGGCGCAAGACGCAGCCACAGCCTATCGCAACCTGGGCCTGGGGCCAGGCGTCGTCATCACCGGGCTGGCGTCGGGTGTGCTGTTCTGGTCGCCGGTGATGGTGATCAGCCTGGTTGCGCTCGCTGCGCTGTTCGTGCTGGTGATGCTGCGGCTGGAGATAGGCCTGATGCTGCTTGCCTTCTTCATCCCCTTCTATCTGATACCGCAGCGATTGTTCGAGCGGTCGTTCTCGATGGTCGAGCTGCTCACGCTGATGTGCCTGGTCTCGTGGGCGATGCGATGGGTTGGGCACTTCCGCACGCGACGCGCGCTGCGGAATGCACAGTGCGCGTCGCGCCTCTCTCTTTCACTCTTCGATTGGAGCGTCCTCGCGCTGGTGGTCGTGTCGTTGCTCTCGGCGTTGCAAGCCGAATTCCGGGTCGAGGCCTTTCGCGAGTGGCGACTGGTGATCGTCGAGCCGGCGCTGGTATACCTCATGCTGCGCACGTTGCCCCTACGCTCTCCCTCCGGGAGCGGACTGCCGACGAGGGCCGCGCAGCCGATCCTGGACGGCTTCATCCTCGGCGCGGTTGCCGTCGCAGTGATCGGCCTGATCAACTACGTACAGGGTAACACCATCGAAGCCGAGTTCGGCCTGCCGCGCATCAAGAGCGTGTTCGGCTCGCCCAACAACGACGCGCTATATCTGGGGCGCGCGCTGGCCGTCGCGCTAGCCGTCGCCATCCTGGGACGGCGACTTGGGGAACATAGAACGCGCACCACCCTCTATGCGGTCGCTCTGGCACCGATGGGGCTCGCGCTGCTACTCACGCAATCGCGCGGCGCGCTGCTGCTTGGCATGCCGGCGGCGCTCATCGTCATGGCGCTGCTGGCCGGCGGGCGCTGGCGATGGGCCGGGTTCGGCCTGCTGGCAATGGTCGTGCTGGCGTTCGGCGTGCTGCTGAGCGGTGTTGCACAACCCTGGCTGGAGGGGACGCGCTTCGCCGGCGCGCTCGACCTTCAGCGCGGCACCGGCTTCTTCCGCCTGAACTTGTGGCAGAGTGCGCTCAACATGTGGCGCGATCATCCGCTGCTGGGCGTCGGGCCGGACAACTTCCTCTACGCCTACCGCAGCTTCTACATCCTGCCCGCGGCCTGGCAGGAGCCGAACCTGTCGCATCCACACAACCTGGTGCTCGATTTCGCCGCGCGCCTGGGGACGCTGGGGCTGATCGTGGGCATCGGCCTGGTCGCTGGCTATGGGCTGCTGGTGCGGCGAGTGCTGGAGGTCAGCCGGCCACTGGCCGTCGGTTGCGCCGGCCTCCTGGCTGCCATGCTCGCGCACGGCCTGGTGGATCACGCCTTCTTTTTGGTCGAGCTGGCGCACGTGTTCATGTTGACGGCGGGGGTGTTAGCCTTGGATTCCCCAGCGACGAGTCTCGAGTGAGCAGCCCCGATTCCACAGCACTCTCCAGCGCTCAGCAATACACCTTCGCGAACGGCAGGCCCATCTCGGTCTCCCACTCGCCCGCAGCCCAGCGCATGCCGCGCGCCATCATGGTCAGCACCGGTGGCGTGGCCACGACGTTCGCCTGGTGCCCCAACGAGCAGTAGAACACCCGCCCCCGACCATAGGTCTTCGTCCAGACGACCGGCATGATCGTGTCGCCATAGTCCTCGAAGGTGGTCGTCGCCATCACGCGGATGGCCGGGTCCACGTGCATGTAGTACTTCTCGGTCCACACCTCGAAGTCCTGGATGCCCTCGGTAATTGGGTTGTGGTCAATGATGTTGACCCAGTAGTGCCGGCCGTCGTTGCCGGGGTGCGCTACCCACTGGCCGCCGGTCATGAATTGATACTCGGTCTCGTTGCGGAAGGCGTCGCACATGCCGCCGTGGCAGCCGGCCAGGCCGACGCCGCTTCGCACGGCATCCAACAACGGCTCAAGCTGCTCGCGCCTGATCGTGCCCATCGTCCAGATCGGCACAATGAGATCCAGCGACTTGAGCCGGCCGCCGTCGAGAAAGGCGTCGAGCGTGTCGGCGCACTCGACCGAGAATCCATCGCGCGTCAGCGCGTCGCTCAACAGTTGCGAGACTTCTTTCGGCTGGTGCCCTTCCCAGCCGCCGTAGACGATCAATGCTCTCTTCATACACGTCGGATTGTAGACATGCCGGACACAAAAACAAATCGCAACCGCTCAGGCACAACGCGCTGCAGGAACTGCCTGGCCGGCCTCCAACTTTTTCATGAGAGCCATCGGCGGGCCGATCGTATGGCGATCGTCTCCAGGGGCGGTGCCGCGTCTTCGCCGGCATGCGTTTCATCGGGAAAGGAACAGGCGTAAAGTGTCACTCGAGCGTGGTGAGCGCGATTGGATGCGCATCGAGGGGGAAGCAAAGCCATCGCCCGACTCGTCCAGCAGGCCCCGCCAGGCAATTGCCGAATCGCGCACGACAACACGCCGAGGGGAGTGTGTCGCTCGTCGTAGCTGTCCGCCGTGCACCGGAACGACGACGAGAGCGGCAACCAAGCAGGTCCGGCAAGTCGCCGGGCGTTACGCACAGGAGGGAGGATTCGAATGGCTTCCAAAAATCAACCCGCTTCGACCGAACGTTACTACTACGCTGATGGACGCAAGGTGCCGCTGAACGTGTCGGCGCGCTTCCTGGCCATCAGGGGAGCCGGCGAAGGCTCGGCCGCCAGGAAGGCAGCATCCGGCATCGCCGAGCGGCTGTCCACCATGTCCGCGCCGGCTCAGGTGCTGGAACTGCCGGAGTATTCGCTCACCGTGATCGCGTTGCCGCCGGCGACCGCCGGCGCCGCAATGGCGAAAGCCGGCGAGGCCGGCCTGGAGACGCTGCGCGCCCTGGTTGCTTCCGAGCCCGACGTGGCCACCGGGCCGCAGGTGTACGAGCCGGCGACCGAAGAAGCTGAGGGGGCACTCGTGCCGGTCGGCGAGATCCTGGTCAAGTTCAAAGCCGAGACGGGCAAAGAGGCCCAGCGCAGGCTCCTGGACAAGTACAACCTGGAGGTCAAGCAACACGACTATCCAGAGCCCGGCGTGGATCTGGTGGTAGCGACAAAAGGCGAGCTCGACATCATCGGCGTTGCGAATGCGCTGCAGGAAAGCACGCTGGTCGAATTCGCCCAGCCGAACTTCGTCCACCTTGCCCCCCGGCTGGGTGAGGCGCTGGTGAACGGTGCCTCGACACACGCGCTGCGGGGACAGACAATGGAGGAGTTCGGCGCGCCCGATCGCTACGCCGCGCATACGCTCGTCGAGGAAGAGGGCGCCCTTGCCGGCCCGGCGACGCCATCCGATCCGGGGTTCGCTTCGCAATGGAACCTGAGGAAGATCAGGGCCCCCGAAGCGTGGGAGATCTCCCGGGGCAACCCCGGCATCTCCATCGCCATCCTCGACGAAGGCTGTGACATGACGCACGAGGATATTGTCTACAAGCTGCCCGGTTACGACGCGTTTGCGGGCGACAGCGACCCGCAACCCGATGGCAATGACGCACACGGCACAGCCTGCGCCGGCGTGGCTGCTATGCCCATCAACGGCAAAGGCGGCGTTGGCGTCGCGCCGGGCTGCAAGATCGTCGCGATTCGCATCGCCAAGGGCATCGGTGGGGGATACTGGAGCACGACCGACGCGAAGGTGGCCGACGGCATCTACAAGGCCGTGCAAGCGCCGCGCAGCGCCGACGTGCTGTCGAACTCCTACAGCGTCTCACCCAGCACCGTGGTGACCAACGCCTTCAAATACGCACAAACGCACGGTCGCGGCGGCAAGGGATGCCCCATCGCCGCCGCAGCGGGGAACAGCAATGCGCCGCCGGTGATCTATCCAGCGCGCCTGTCGCCGACCATCCCCGGCTTCATGGCCGTCAGCGCCACGAACGAGTGGGATCAGCGCAAGAGCAAGACCAGCCTGGACGGCGAGACGTGGTGGGGGTCGAGCTATGGCCCGGAGGTGGACTGCGCCGCGCCCGGCGTGCACATCTACGCGCCCGACATCACCGGCGCGGCCGGCTACAGCAGCGGCAAGTACGTCTCCAACTTCAACGGCACGTCGTCGGCCACGCCGCACGTGGCCGGCCTGATGGCTCTGATCCTCTCCGTGGATCCGGCGCTGCGCTCATGGGAGGTGGAGGAGATCATCAAGCGGACGGCGGATGACCTCGGCCCGGCCGGCCGCGACCCCGAGTTCGGGTTCGGCCGGATCAACTGCCGGCGGGCGCTGGAGGCGGCGTCGAAGATCTGGTACGCCATCACGGTCAACCCGGTCTTTCTGGGTGCCGGCAAAGAGTGCTACATGCGGATCAACGTGCGCATGTACAACCCCGGCATCAACACCGTGCGGCTGGATGCGTTGACGGTCACGTCACACAACCCCACCTGGACGGCGGAGATCGACCGCTTCGAGTATCGCCCGAACCCGGGCAACGTGCTGGCGCCGTTCAGCGGTCAGGACGTGCGATTCAACGGCATCTTGCTCAAAGCCAACGGCAACCAGTCCTCATGGAGCTATCGCTGGGCGCTCAACTGGAGCTATACGTTCTGGCGGCCGACTGCGCCAGGGCTGCCGCTCACGGCAGAGGCCGTCACCGACGAGTCATCGGCGGTGCACGCGAACAGCGATCCGGTGAAGGGCAGCCAGGACGGCGGAGCGCCGGCTGGCGGCGAGCCGGGAACGAGTGGGCACCTGGCTCCCTTGTTCCAGGGTGAGCAGGGCGACGCGATCGTGGTGGATCGTCAGACGCGCCAGATCACCATCGTGGTGCGCTGACGACGCGCTACGGAGGTGAGGGAGAGCCGGCTGTAAAGGCTGGCTCTCCCTTTTCATCGCTCCCAGCGACAGTCGCGGGGTGGACGCGGTCCTCCGGCCGCAGCCAGGCGGTCTGTTGTTCGCGTTTGCGTGCTTCGCGCTCCATCTCGGCCACGATGCGGGCTACTTCCTCGAAGGCCGCGCGCTGCTTGCGATACAGATCGCTCTCGCTCATCACCAGCTTGCGCGCCACGTCGCGCACCTTCATGTTCTGCACGATCTTGAGCTCGAGGATGTTATAGAGCATCCACTCGGCTGCGGTGAAGCTGCGCGTGCCGTCCGGCTTCAGTCGCTCGATGGCCTCGGCGAGCACACGACGCAGGGCTTTGGTGGCGTTGCCATTCTCCTGTTTCATCGCCTCGCTCACCACGTGCAGGTTGAGCAGCGGGGACTCGGCGAGTTTGGGGCCGCCCCAGTACTGGCTGAGCGCGTCGCGCACCAGCTGGGTGAAGTCGTCGTGATTATCCACCGGGATGCGTTCGAAATCGGCAACCGTGGGCGCGGCAGGGTTGCGCGTGCTGGCCATGCGGCGCTGCATGTCATCGGCTTCCGGCACCAGCCGCTCCAGGGCCTCGAAAGCGCGGCGCTGCTTGGCAGCATCCTCCAGTGCACGTGCGGCCTGCGCCACCAGCATTGCCACGCCCTCGCGTTCCGCGTCGCTCAAATCCGGCTCGGCAGCGCGCGCTGCCAATCCCATTACCCCGAGCACCTCGCGCTCATCCTGGGAGCGCAGGGGGATCAGCCAGTAGCCACCCCACACGATGAAGTCACTTTCGGCCTCGAAAGTGCGACGAGGCAGCGTCTTCGCGGCGGCTATGCCGTTCATGCCGTTCGCCGCCTGGCCCGGCCGGAGCACCATCGCCGACCGAACGGCATCGGGCGGCACGGGCAAGGTGTTGTTCATAGCATCCGGCGTGAAGTTGCCGATGATTACGTTGATCGGTGCAGCGCACGTTTCATGTTCCGTCGCCAGGCAGGTCGTGACGAACGCCGTTCGCGCCCGTAACAGGTCGCACAGTGCGGCGAGGATGTTCTCCAGGTACTGGGTGAGGTCCGATGTCGTCATCAGCCGAGCGCTGAACTGCTGCAGGCGGCGCACTTCCTCGGCATCGTCTCCGGCGATCAATCGGTCGAGCGTGGGCTGCACGATGTCAATGAACCACTGCACCATCAGGATGATCGTCGCCGCGGCCACCAGGCCGATGAAGATGCCGGGCAAATCCAGCCAGCGCTCCACGCGTGTGCTGAGCACGAGCGCGGTGATGACGGCTGCGGCGGTCAGCGGCCCGCGGATGAGGTATTTCACCATGCGCCGCTTGATCACCCGGTCCGGCGCACTGGCGCCGAAGTAGGCCACCGTATAGCCCATGAACGTGATCGCCGCACCCACGCCCATGTTGACGACCAAGATGGCGATCCAGGGCAACAGGCGCGGGAAGACGGTCGGCCAACCAACCGGCAGCAGGTAAGGGAACATGCCAAAAGCAGGCGCGGCGAAGGCCATGGCAAAGTAGGTCATGCGCCGCTTGCTCGTGGCGGTCAGCGATCGCCGGCGCGCCTCGAAGACGTTGTACGTCGCCCAGGCAACGCTGCCGAAGTAATAGAGCGTGAAGGGATAGAACAACGGCCCTGGCGTGAGATGCGTAAGCCCTTCGGTAGAGACGCCCGGCGTCGCGATGAGAGCGGTGACCAGCACCAGGGCGAAGGTCCCTGCGCCGATCAGGTAGCCGATTCTCACCGCCAGTCGTCGCAGCGGCGAACTCTCGCCTGTCGCACGCAGCAACGAGTCCGACAATCCCAGCGACGCTGCCGGGACGAAGGCGATGCCGATCCATTGCAGGCGCAACCAGAGTTCCGTGCTGTCTGTGCGCGGGTCGAGCTCCGACATCTGAGCAAGCAGGTCGCCCAGGTATACGCCGAGCACGCAGGCCAGGACGATCGCGTAGTCGCGCGCGATCGGGCTGCGCCTGTTGTACAGACCAATGTAGATCACCAGCGCGAAAGCGGTGACGAGGATGCCGGTGACCGTAATGCGATTAAGGAGTTGAACGGCACCCAGCGCAGCGTTTATGAATGCATCCATACCGATGAGTCAGCTACATCATCTGATTCTATATGCAAAGAATAAAGCGATGTCGCGACCCGCGTAATAATTGTCGGCGTAGCCGCTGAAGCGCATGCCTCGCGTCTGGCAAAAACGGGTGGCCGGGTAGTTCTTGGTTTGCAGGCTCAGGGTGATGCTGTGCAGACCATCGGCTCTGGCCTGGGCGATAGCTGTGCGTAACAGTTGCGTGCCGATGCCCTTGCGGCGCATATGGGGCGCGACTGCGCAGGCCGGGATCCAGCCTGTGTTGTGCCACGGCAGCAGCACCATACCGATGTAGCCATACAGTTCATAGCCATCGGTCGCCTGCATGACCCACAGGTAATCGCACCGATGCAGACATCGCCTGAGCACATGCGGCTCGTAGGGCGACGGCGTTTGAATCTGGCGCGGCAACTGAACCAACCGGAAGGTGGCCGTCTGTTCATCGGTTGTGTTCTGTCCGCTCATCTGCCAGACGTGATCGGTGGTGTAGCTGTGATCGAGCGCAAGGATGGACTCCAGGTCGGAAAGTTCGGCGGGACGGATGCGCATGGTCAGGCAATCCTGATTTGAACGCTGCAGTAGATGCCCGTATCCTGTCCTGCTGCATCAATCAACGACAGCCGCAGCGTGTAGATGCCGGGTGGAAAGAGAGAAGAGTCAAACCTGGGCATGAGCACGCCGTTTTTGACGGCGTTGTAGTTCTCCCACAGGAAGGCCCAACCAGGGATGTTAGGCCGAAGGATTTCGAGCTTGTAGCGGCCAACGCCACCGGGAAAGTCGGCCGTGCCGCGCACGACATACACGCCGGACACGGTTTCGCCCGCGACCGGGCTGTCGATGCGCGCGGCCGGGTTGGGACAGTCTGCAGTCAGAACGTTGGACGGCGGAGCCGTGGGCGCTTCCGTGGGCGTCGGCAGGGGCGTCGCCGTCGGTTCGGGCGTGGCGACGGCGGCACTCTGCTGTGTGGGGGTTGCCGTAGCGATCACGATGAATGGCAGTTGGTCCTGAGGTGGAGGCTGTGTCGGCGTGGGCGAGAGGGCAGCCGTCGGTGTGGGCGGCGGAGTCGGAGTGTCCGTCGGCTGGACCAGCGTCGGCGTAGGCGCGACACCGGCCGTTGGGAACGCTGCGCTGGGATCCACCGTTGCCACTACGACCGGCGCTTCCACCGGCGCAGCCGTCATCTGCAGCAGCGCGCCGGAGAGGTCGGCAGTGGGAACCGGCGTCGGCTCAACGACGTTCACCTCCGCTGTTGGTGTGAAGACGAGCGGGTTCTCGGCCACGCCCGACGGCAGATTCGGCTCGGACCTGGTGCTCGTCAACACCCAGATCACCAGTCCCAAGATGGCGAACAGCCCGGCTTTCAACCATGCGCCGATCATGCGGCTCACGATGGCGCTGCGCTCCAGGCGAAAGATGGCCCGGCGCAACTCCCGCAGCGAGCTGAGCCCGGTGAACAGGAATGCTGCGCAACAGATGCCGGCGATCGCGATCAGCACCAGTCGCAGTTCAATCAGCATGCGCAGGATAATTTCCATTGAGCGATTGACAGCAGCGGCCAGCGACCGGATCACCGCTCGCCGCTCAAGGCATATACGGTAACACGCCGCGCACGATGGCAAATACCTTGGGCGCGATTTGCGCGCCCGCCTGCATCACCTCTTCATGCGACGGCGGCTCTCCCTCGTCCGCACTCAACCGCGCCACGTTGGTGATGCCGCTGAGGCCCAGCACACTCATGCCGGCGTGTCGCGCCACGAGCACTTCGTGCACTGTGGACATGCCGACGGCATCCGCACCGATCGCGCGCAGGAAACGCAACTCGGCCGGCGTCTCGAAATTCGGCCCGGCTACGCCGGCATAGACACCTTGCCGCAGCTCGATACCCGCCTCCTGCGCGGCTCGAATCGCTCGCCGGCGCAGATCGGGGTCGTATGCGACGGTCATCTCAGGGAAGCGCGGGCCGTACTCGTCCAGGTTCGGGCCAATCAGCGGGTTGTGGCCGGCCAGGCCCACCAGGTTGATGTGATCGGTGACCAGCATCACATCGGCAACCTTGAAGTCACGATTGATGCCGCCGGCCGCGTTGGTGACGATCATGTGCGTGGCGCCCATCGCCCGCGCTACGCGCACCGGCAGGGCAATCTGCCACAACGGATGTCCCTCGTAGAAGTGCATCCGCCCTTGCATGATGCCGACCGGCACGCCGAACAAAGTGCCGATGACGAACTGGCCCTTGTGGCCCTGCACGGTGGATCGAGCGAAGCCGGGGATGTCGGCGTAGGAGACGCGCGTCGCGCCCTCGACCGCCTCGGCCAGCGCGCCGAGGCCGCTGCCCAGGATGATGAGGACGCGCCATGGGCGCGCGTCGAGGCGACGCAAGTGAGCTACAGCCGCCTCGATGGATTCACGATTCGCCGAACTGGTGGAAGCCGTTGCACTCGTCATGAGACGCACGCGACTATAGCGCGGCACACACGGCGATGCAACCAGTTTTGCACCACTTCTTCTCGGGGACTACGAATTGATCGGGACGAGTTTGTTGTCTTTGTCCGGGCGAGGTCGGTAGATTTGCGTCGTCGCCAGGTTGGCGTGACCAAGCCATTCCTGCACGCGTCGGATGTCCTCACCATTGTTCAACATGTGTGCTGCGCGCGAGTGGCGCAGGGTGTGCGGCGTCAGCTCGCCCTCGATGCCGGCTTCCTGGGCATGCTGGCGGGTGAGTTGCCACACGGCCTGGCGGGTCAGCTTGCTGCCCAGCGGGTTGACGAACACGAAGTCGGTCTCGGCGTTGTTTACCATGTCGCCGCGCGCATTCTCCAGGTAATTGCGCAACGCAGCCGCCGCCTGGGGTGTGAGAGGGATGGTCCGCTGGCGCGTGCCGCGCCCGGCGCAGCGAATGGTGTTGGTCTCGAAGTTCACATCGCCCAGGCGCAGGCCGATGGCTTCCGATACGCGCATGCCGGTGGCGTAGATCACCTCGAGCAACGCCCGATCGCGCAAGGAACGCGGCGGTGGCATCTTCGAGGCGCTTTCGAACAAGCGCTCTACTTCTTCCTCGCTGAGCAGGCGGGGCGTGCGCTTCTCGACCTTTGGAGAACGCAGTCGCAACGTGGGGTCCTCTATCACCATCCCACGCTGGCTCAGCCAGTGAAAGAAGGTCTTCAACGCAGCAACTTTACGGGCGATGGTCGAGGCCGTGTAGTTCTGATCCGCAAGATGCCGCACGTAAGCTTCCATGGTGTCGGTCGTTACGTTTGACCATCCTGCGTCTTGAGGCAGGCTTGCACCGAGGTAATTGGTGAATTGCGTGAGGTCGTTACGATAGGCCATGACCGTGTTGGCCGAGGCACCTCTCTCCGTCTGAAGCGATTCCAGGAATTCGTTAACCGTGCTGCGCCATTCCATAAGTGGTCACCTGGTGTGGATTATACAGGACGCCGCCGAATTACCTGCGCTTTCCTTCCGGGGGCGCATTCGCGCGAACATCACTGCCCGCGGACGTAGAGGCGCAGGCCATCGCTCGTGTATGCAATCTGCTGTATCTCTTTCAAGTTGATCACGCGGATGCGTGGATCGAGCCCCGCCGGCGGCGCGCCGACTGCGTCGGCCCAAACGATCTAACGTGGGTGTGCATCGTTCAGCTTCGACACATCGGCTCTGGCCGGGCCGAGGAAGATCAGGTCCCGACCGGCCGGATGCTGGATCGCTTCGTGATTACCGACCAGATCGAGCGTCACCCTGCCGTGAATCAGATGCGCGCCAATGGCTTGCAAGCCATCGCGCCCCGGCGCGCGCGACTCGATGTGCAGGGATACATTCGGGTCGAGCGCCAACAGCATGCCCTGCGACGCCGTGATCACGCGCACGGCATTCGACTCGAGGATGTCTTGCCACTCCATCGTCGAATCACCGTGTTCTTCATCACCATCGGGCACCACGATTGCTGCGACGCGATAGCGGCGAAGCAAAGTCAGCGCATCCCTTCGATAGCGTTCGTTGCGCTGCGGCAGGATCAACAGTTCGATCTGGCGATCCCAAACCGGCGCCAGGCGACCGAGGGCCGAAGCGACATCTCCGCTTCCGGCGAACACAGCCTGCCTGCCCGACGGCGACTGGATGACCGCGCTACTGCCGACGAAGATCACGTGCAGCTTGCCATCCGGCCGCTGGAACCAGTACAGGCCACCCAGCGCGATGGCCACAAAGGCAATGCTCAGAGTCACAGTCGTCCCAATTCGCGAGCGCACCAGGCCGGCAATGGCTCGCCGTTCGCGGGCAGGCTGCAACATGAAAACAGTAAGCGCGAACAGGACGAGGTAATACATCAGCACCGCCGGCGTGCCGAAGTCATAGATCGGCACTACCGCAGCTTCGAATCCGCTCAGCCAGCGGGTGATGTGGATGGTTGTAGTGAGAAAGGCATAGGCCGGCAGCGCAGCGATGGCACCGACTGCGTGTGGGGTGAACAGCGCGATGAACGCTGCTAGGCCGCCGAGGATCATGATCGGTGGCTGCAGGGGCAGAATGAACACATTGGTCAGCAGGGCGACGTTCGAGAACTGATGGAATGTGGCGAGGATGAGCGGCAGGGTGGTCACTTGAGCAGCCAGCGTGACCAGCGCGCCATCCAGAACCAGCATGGTCGCCTTCTGTGCATGCTCGTTGCGCAGACGTGGCTGCACCCACGCCCGCACCGGCCCGGATAGGCGCTCGGCGTAGAGCACCAATCCCAGCGTCGCCATGAAGCTGAGCTGGAAACCGACGTCGAACAACGTGTGCGGGTTGGCGACCAGCATGAGCAGCGCTGCTGCGCATAGCGTGTTCAACGTGAAGCCTTTGCGCCAAAACAACGCGCCGAACAACCCGATGCCAGCCATCACAGCGGCGCGCACAACCGACGCCGATGCGCCGACGAACACCGTGTAGATCGCAACCGCGGGAATGGCGAAGAGCGCCGCCCGACGTGGATTGAGCACCCGGCCGAGCAACGGGATCACCAACGCAACCACGACGCTGACGTTGAAGCCGGAGATGGCGACGATGTGCGACGTGCCGGTGCGCCGGAACGACTCCTGGACGTCTTCGGGGATGTCGTTGTCGTCGCCGATCAGGATGCCGTTGAGCAGGGCCGACTCCGGCATGGGCAAGATGCGGCGCACGGTTTGGCGCACGGCATCCCTGGCATCCAGCAACCGGGCGAAGAGTGGATGACCCTGGCCTTCGCCGATGCGCACCAGAGCGCGGGGCTGCGCCATCCACGAGAACACACCTCGCCGGGCCAGATACTCCCGGTAGTCGAATGCGCTCATACGCGGCGGCGCGTCGAGCAGCCCACTGACGCGCACGACATCGCCGTAGCGCCAGCGCGTCGCATCAGTCCCGGCCGCAAAGCGAATGAGCACGAGATCGGCAGGCGATTCGACAACGCCGAAGGGACCGCGCACACGCCACGGCTGCACGCGCAGGTTGGTATGCGTCGGACGCACGTCCGGCTCTGCGACGATCACGCCCTCCAACGTCACGCGCTGGCCGTTGTAGCGCGCGATGGAGCGCGGCGAGGGCACCGGCGCACTCAGGGTGTAGCGCAGAGCGCCGAACGCGACGAGTGCGCAGAAAGCGACCAACCAGATCGTCTCGGGAGAACTGCGCAGCCGCCACGCGCCGACCGCCGCTAACGAGCCGATGCCAAACGCGGTCACCGGCAGCCACCCCGGCATCGGGAACTGTGACGCCAGCCAGATGCCGGCAGCGACCGCAAAGGTGATCAAGACGAACGGCGAACTTCGCGTCACCCCATGGCTGTAACGAGCCGCTGCCGGATTGCTAAGCCATCAGAAGAACCGTTTGACGATTCCCAACGCGCCTTGCTTCCACGGCACACGGTGCGAGACACCCGATTGATTGGCGAATTTCTCGTAGTTATCCAGATACCACCGATAGTTTCTCAGCAGCGCGTCTTTGTTGGAGTATTTCGGTTTGAAGCCGAGCACGCGTTCGGCTTTCTCGATGGAGACGAACGAATCCTTGGCGATGGTTTCGTAGACCCATTTATACAACGGCGAGAGTCTGAATGCTTCCAGGACGCGCAGCCCCCAGATCATCGGCTCGGCCGGGAA
>FWWM01007228.1_pt1 | contig 22490 bp, 21 predicted proteins | sample 2228351 | NCBI WGS metagenome assembly FWWM01 (sample SAMEA103939774, study PRJEB20133) | metagenome
TTTTTTACCGCAGAGATCGCTGAGATCGCAGAGTTCCTTTGTCTTTCTCTCTGCGTTCTCCGCGTGCTCTGCGGTCAGAATTTCTTATCCCGAACTGAGGTTAGTCATATATTCCGCGCAGAAATTTTGCCCCTATGCCAACTACCAGCTGCCAAAGATGCCTTCTGCCTGCGCACATAGATAGATTTCCTCGCCGTTTTATTGGATTATTGAAAAGCCCTGCAGTTCGCCTCACCCCCTTCCACCCCACTGCAACTCGAATTTCAATTCGTCCCACCCCATATGGCAATAGAGCAACTGGCAAATCTATACAGCCATTTCTTGAGGATTGGGATTGGCTAATTTGGACAGGTTTTGTATAATTTACCCATGCCAAAAGAATATCACTACTGCTGGGAATTACATCTGAAATCTTCCCCTGAATTGCTCTGGCCATTTGTGGCAGATACCAACCGCTTCAATCGGGATACAGGTCTGCCTGAGGTAGAGCGATTGGAGATCCGCAACGGCATCAGCCGCATGCGCTTCAAGCACATTCCGGCTGCCCTGGTCGAGTGGGAGGAAAAGCCCTTCGAGTGGATATATCCATATCGCTTTTCTATCGAGCGCGATTACAGAAAAGGGCCGCTTGCGCAGTTGCGCGTTTTATGTGAGTTAATACCCGAAGAGGGAGGTACGCTGCTGCGCTATCAGGTTTGGGCACAGGCGCGGAATATGCTGGGCGATCTGGCGATTCCACTGGTCATCGGTCTGGTGAGTGGGCAAATGTTTCGCCGCGTGTTTCAGCGCTATGACGCTCTGGCAGGAGTGGGAAAAACACCGCTGGATGTGCCCGGTAGCGGACGCCTCGCTATAGGCGGCGCACAACGATTAAAAGAAGCAGCACGACAGTTTGTTCAGGCTGGTGTGGACCCTTCGCTGGTTAATCGCCTGACACATTTGCTCCAACATGCCGACGAGTTAAGCCTGCTGCGGATTCGCCCATTTGCTCTGGCCGATCGGTGGGGAGTAGAGCGACGCAAAACGCTGGAGATGTTCTTATTGGCCACGCGCTTGGGAGTGCTGGATGCCCATTGGGAACTGCTCTGCCCCATGTGTCGAGGTTCAGTAGAATCTCACTCCAGTTTGACCCAAATCCATGCCCATAACGAATGTCCCTCCTGCCAGATTGCTTTTGAGGCGAGTTTCGATTTGCAGGTTGAGATTGTATTTCGCCCAAACCCCGCCGTGCGCGTTGTGGACGATCAGATGCTGTTTTGTGTCGGCAGCCCGCAACGCCAGCCTCATATTCGTCTGGTTCAGCGTGTTCCAGCCAGGGAGTCGCGCTGCGTGCCTGTCCTGCTTGAGAAAGGTGTTTACCTCCTGCGTTCACGCCTGGGGAACGCGCGCCTGCATGCTCTTCGCAGTGGTCCAGACCAGGTAAACATCAGCACAGAGGATTTGCCAGCAGAAGCAGAAATTCGCATCGGGTTATCCCCTCTGGTTTGTCTCTATAATCGCCAACTGATTGACATCGATTTCATTCTTGAAGAGGGTGAGTGGAGTGACCAGGCGGCCACTGCCATGGACGTGACCACATTGCAAATTTTTCGCGATCTGTTTGCCGAAGAGACTCTGCGCGCCGGTGAAATGTTTTCGGTCGGTTCGGTCACACTCCTGTTCACAGATTTGCGCGATTCTACCCGCATCTATTCTCAGATCGGAGATGCACCGGCCTTTGCGCGAGTGATGAAGCATTTCGATATCCTGCGAGAGCAGATTGCCCGGCAGGGCGGTGCGATGGTCAAGACCATGGGAGATGCGGTCATGGCTGTCTTCAGGCAACCTCTTGAGGCGCTGCTGACCATCCAGAGAGCCCATAATGAACTCACACGCCTAGAAGGGGTGCCACCGCTCTACCTCAAGGCGGGTGTTCACAGGGGGCCTTGCCTGGTAATCACCTTGAACGATCGTCTGGATTACTTCGGTTCCACAGTCAATCTGGCGGCACGCCTGCCCCTTTTTTCCCAAGGTGCCGATATCGTCTTCAGTGAGCAGGTGGCGGTTGACCCGCAGGTGGACGAGTGGCTGAGTGAACAGAGAAATCGAATCAGCCTGTTTCAAGCAGAGATCAAAGGCTTTGAACACCCGTTCCGCTTGTGGCGGTTAACCCTTTAAAGCCGGCAAAGGCGAAAATCCCGAAAAGCATCCTTGAAACTCGCTGTGATTTCCATCGGTTTGAATGGCAACCCTTCCCCGGGGATGTTGGCCGCATTCCCGCAACTCATCTGATCCACAGCGTCTGGTCTTACCGCCTCTTTCTGGCTTTCTCGCTCTGGCATCTTCCCTCTTTTTCACGCTCTCATAAACTTGGCGTTTTCAACACATTCTGATACACTGGAACACACTCAACCAGGCAAAAGGCGGGGCAGCTGAGCAGGCGCTGGAAGAAAGTGCGCCCTCCCCTGATGAGGAGATACGCCCCGCACAAACAGGAGCGGACAGGTGAAGCATGGCGCATACCCTCTATCTGCCCATCCAAAGAGACAGATAGGGGCTGCGATCATTCAGAAAGAGAGGCAACCATGCAGAATCGTTCTCAACTGATATTGGGCGTGTTGCTCATTCTGGCCGGTGCCTGGTTTCTGGCCCGGCAGAGCATTCCCTCGCTCACCGAATGGAGCGAGCAATTCTTCCGCTGGCCCTATACGTTGATGTGGATAGGCGGGTTCATCCTGCTACTGGGATTGCTCACCAGCAATCCTGGAGCAGCCGTGCCAGCCACGATTGTGGCCGGGATCGGGGTGATCTTTTATATCAACGACCGCTACGCAGGAGGACAATCCGCCTGGGCCTACACCTGGACTCTGATCCCCGGATTCGTGGGCCTGGGATCGATCCTGGCTGCCTTGCTGGGTGACTCGCCCCGTCAGAACCTCCGCCACGGCCTGAATCTGGTGGTGATCAGCGTTGTGGCGTTTCTGGTCCTGGGTTCGATATTCCAGGGACTGACCTTCCTGCCAAAGGAATATGGACCGGCGATCTTGCTGATTGCGTTGGGGCTATGGTTTATCGGCCGCGGGCTATGGCGGTCGTTCTCACGACGAGGAGATTGAAATGCCTAAACGTCTAGACCCCAGTGTAGTGGCAGGAATTCTGCTGCTCGTGGCTGGGATATTATATTTCCTGCAAATGCAGGGGTTGTTAGCCCAAGCCGGTCGCCTGTTTTGGGGTGGGGTGTTCCTCCTGGCCGGAACATTATTCCTGACCGTCGGCGCCTGGTGGGCGATTCTGCCAGCCATGGCTCTGATCGGCATCGGCGCGATCGTGTGGATTCCCGATTCGCTTGACGACTATAAGGGTGCCATCTTCCTCGGTTCGCTGGCGCTGGGGTTCTGGATCGTCTACGCCGGCCTGCCTCAGGGTCGCTGGTGGGCGTTAATACCCGCCGGCGTTTTGACCAGCATGGCCATCCTGGTCCTCCTCCCCGATTCACTGCCCGGAGAGAGCCTGTTCCTGCTGGGTATGGCACTCACCTTTGCCCTGGTAGCATTGCTGGCTGGAATGCGCTGGGCCTGGTATCCAGCCGGCATTCTGGCCGCCATCAGCCTGATGGTATTTTTGCATTGGACAGAGTGGTTTACATACGTTGCAGCGATTCTTCTGATCGCTGGCGGAGGTATCTTGCTCTATCGGGCTGTGCGCCGGGCATAAACACCCAGGATCGGACGGCAAAGTACATAGACAAAAATCTCTGCCTCGTCAGGATTGGCCCAGATGGAAACCCAGCGTGCCAGGCACAGGCAGACGAAAGCAGAGCGAGTCAGGTCTTACCCAAACTGTTCAGGCTTCTGCTGCAACCACCTCAATGTCTGGGAAAAACTGGCGCACGGTCCCAGCTACCCAACCGTGTAAGGTGGAAGGAAGCAAGGGACATCCCAGACAAGCACCTCCTAAACGGACAGTCAACCGGTTGCCTTCCAGCGAGACAAATTCCACCGAGCCGCCGTGGAATTGCTCGATATAGGCGCTCAAGTTCTCAACCAGACTGCGCAGTTGTTGTTCTTTGCTGTGACCGTTGATGTTCGTCATTCCTTTCACTCCTTTTTCATGGGCGGAAACGGCCTCTTCCAGAATAGCACGTACCTGTAACGTGGCATCTTCCCAGCGGTTGGATACTCGCCGCGCCAGTCGGTCCAGGATGACCTGTCCGGCTTTGGGATGGTGCATGGCCAGACGCCGCAGGTACACCCCACGCAGGCGAATGGCCTCCACTTCTTCTCTGGCTATCGCACCCGACGTATAGTTGGGGTTTCCAATCACCGACGACCAGCCAAACACCCCTCCCGGCTGAATTTGAATCAGGTTGATTGGCGGTCCATCGTAAGGTTTGTAGCGCAGGACAACCGTTCCTCGCAGGAGAATGTAAAGAAAATGGGCTGGTTCTCCCTGCTCGAAGATCACACTCCCCGCCTGGCAGGTATAATACTCCAGCAGAGGGTCAAGCAGACGCAGGGTATCTTCGTCCAGGTCTTCAAAACAGGCGGAGTGCAATTCACGTAACATCGTCAAAATGTTACCTGGGAATCTGAACCAGACTGTAGTGGCAAACATCCTGAATACGACGACATTTGTCCTGATCCTGGCTGGAAAAGTATGATCGATTGCCGTATGTGCGTCTGAATGGCATGGAGGTCAAATTGCCGTGAGAAAGAAAAAACAGCAATCCCGAACAATCTTTTCGCGCATCATCGCCCTGCTGGTGATCGGCATCGGCCTGATGACCTTCGGTGTGGCGACCATGGCGTTCCTGACTTTGCGCCAGGAACAATCCCAACGCACCCGCCGGGTAATGGTGGTTCCGGCACAAGTAGAATATCCGGCTCCCGAAGTGCAGCTGGCTGACCTGGATGGGATTCACCAATCCCTGGAAAAGTACCGGGGACAGGTGGTGCTGGTCAATCTGTGGGCTACCTGGTGTCCGCCGTGTGTGGCTGAATTACCCACCCTGAATGATTTCTATCAGGAGTATAAGGATGAAGGGTTTGTTCTGATTGGCATCAATCAGGGTGAGACCTCGGAGGTGGTGAAGGATTTTGTCCACCAGCAGAAGTTGCTGTTTCCGATCTGGCTCGATCTGGACTCGCAGGCTGGTCGGGCGTTTGCCACCATGAGCCTGCCCTCATCGTATGTGATTGACCGTAGCGGCATGGTGCGCCTGGAGTGGAAGGGCGCTATCGAGCGGGTGATGCTGGATCAGTATGTGGTACCGCTGATCCGCTCCCCATAAGGCTCTGCAAGTTGCTGGAGATGACGCAGATCAGCAGATCTGGACAATTTTACAGAAGGAGTGAGTGACCCGATGGACGCAAAAGTGACATGGAAAGGCAATCTGGTATTTGAGGCGGTAGCGGATTCAGAAAAGCCGATTCTTCTGGATACCAAACGCCCGGAGAGGCTTGGGCCAGGGCCCATGGAATTGATTGCGATGGGCATGGCCGGTTGTACGGCAATGGATGTGATCTCGATCCTGGAAAAAAAGAAGCAGAATGTAACGCACTTTGAAGTGAAAGTGCACGCTGAGCGAGCCAGCGAGCATCCTATGGTCTTTACTCAGGCCGAACTGGTGTATGAGGTCACCGGACATGGAGTGGACGAAGCAGCAGTGCGACGGGCAATTGAACTCTCGGTGCAAAAATATTGCCCGGCTCACGCCATGATGCGTCAGGTGTTTCCCATCCGTCAGCGATATGTCATTTACGAAGAGGAAGACCAGGGTGCGCGGCGGATCGTGACCGAGGGTGAGTACGTGCTCGAGTCCTAGGGGGATTCCCCTTCCGGTTCTCGATAGATACGGCTGACGGCATCAGAACATTCGCAGGCAGTGACGATCCATCCCCCTTTGTTTAACGTCCCAAGATAAGGAGCAGCACCGTTGCGTGCTACCCAACCATCCAGCGTAAAGGGGATGGGACCATCGGCAGGGATCCATTCACCGTTGTATTTGCGGGCCAGGTGAACGTGGGTGCCGGTAGCACGTCCCCCCTCACACGATGGCCATCCAACCGGATCGCCACGCCGGACCACCTGCCCCAGCGGAGCACGTCCTTCCGTGGCCAGGTGAAGATAGAAAATGGTCCAGCCGGTGCGTTCGTTGCCATCGCCATCCAGATCGAGCACCACAATTCCGGTCTCAGAGCGGACGATGATGCCGTCGCCCAGGGCGATGACATAGGTCTCCGGCGCGGCGCGGAAGCAGCCCGACCTCTCGCCCGCTGGAGCAAAGTCAAGCGCGGCCAGGGGATCGCCCTCTCCCCAGGCGGAGTGTGGACCGCCCGTATAGGTCCAGGCCTGACCGACTGGAAAAGGCAGAGGCAGGTCAGGCTGGCGCAGGCTTCCTGGAATGAGCACGAAGGAATCGGCCCAGGGGTCACCGAACAGGTCGCGATAGGTGCGTGCCAGGCCATCGGGACCAATGGCGGTGTAGAAGGTCTCTCCAGCGGAGACTTGAGCGAAGTAGTATTGGATGCCAACCGTGGCGGCATTCTCCCAGGGATCAGGGCGAAATTCACGTCCATCTGTCAGATCGAACGCAGTTCGACGGCCTGTGCGCCAGCCGTAATAGCCGTTGTTGAGGGTGTTGGCCGCCCAGGTAAGTTGTCGGTAGAGGCTGCGCGCCTGGGGATCGGAGTAACCGAGGACGTAGGGCATATCGGGAGGTGCAGGTCGGGTGAGGGCACCGCTCTGATACTCCAGCAGGGCCAGAAGCAGGCGCGGGTTGAGGCTGTAATTGGTGGCGACCAGGTCTACCAGTTCTGCACCGCTACGCCAGCGACCAGCGGCATACTGGCGATAGTCTTTCAGCCAGCCCGGATGAGCGTTGACCAAGGCGACCGTGCTGAAAGCGGTGGCTGTCGGACTATTGACAAAGGCATGATCAGGGAGGATGGGCGAGGGAGGCGCCCAGAGCGGCAGATAGTAGATGGGAATCTTCATGGGCATGCCCGGCGGCATGGTGGTGGCACTGGCCGGGATGAACGAATTGGCCGCCAGAATCTCCTCGACCGTGGTGTTAAACCGCGCCGCCAGCGCCGGCAGGGTATCTCCGCTTTGGGCGATGTAATCTACCAGTTCGCCGGGTTGAAAATAGGGGCGAGATCGGGGAATAGGGGTGAGATTCTCCTCGGGAATCGTGTCCAGGACTGGCAGAGCCGGCCCGGCCAGGTAGGAAGAACCAGGCGATGCGCAAGCCGCCAGGATCAGTGCCACAAGCAGCAGAAAAAGGAACAGATTATTCGTTTTCATTGCGAATAATCACAGACCAGGCTTGCCCGTAGGGATCGGCAGTGATGACCTGTCCGGCGCGCTCCAGGGTGCCCTGGTAGGGAGCGGATCCGGCGCGGGCCCGCCATCCGCTCAACACAAAGGGAAGGGGACCATCGGCCAGAATCCATTCGCCGTTGTATTTGCGGGCCAGGTGAATATGCCGGCCCGTGGAACTGCCTCCCTCGCAGGAGGGATGTCCCAGGCGATCGCCCCGTTGCACCCACTGCCCAACCTGAGCCCGGTCTTCTTCAGCAAGATGCAGATAGAGCAAGGCCCAGCCGGTGTGCTCCTTTCCATCGCCATCCAGATCCAGGATCAGCACACCATCGCCGGTGCGCACTACCAGGCCGGAAGCAGCAGCAGTGGCCCAGTGCGGAGAGGGATCGCACCCTCGTTGACCGGCCTGGGGAGCAAAATCCAGGGCGGCCAGGGGGCCGTTGCGATCCCAGGCGCCGTGAGGGCCACTGGTATAACTCCAGGGCACGCCGGGGTCAAAGGGCAGGATGAGGGCAACATTGGTCATGCCAGGCGGGAAGAGCGGCTCAACAGTTCGGGCACGAGCCCACGGGTCACCGAACATTTCCCGATAGTAGGCCAGGAAGCCGTTCGGTGAATTGGGGTCAAGAACCTGTTCCCACTGTGCACGATTGCGCAGGCGGGAGAAGAAATAGAGCAGGGCAACGGTTCCGGCGTTGAGTTCGGGGTCCAGACGCAATTGTTCCCCATTGGGAAAGGTGATCTCGGTCAGGGTGCCGCTGCGCCAGCCGTAGTATCCCTTAAACAGGTGACCAATGGCCCATTGCAATTGCTGGTAGAGTTCGCCATTCCCATCCACACGGATCTGGACTCCGAACGGGTATTTCTGTCGGAAGAGATTGGGCGGGTTGCCCAGCACCCATCCGCTTTCATATTCCAGCAAGGCCAGGATCAGGCGCGGATTGACAGAATTATCCAGGGTAATGCGACGGATGATCTCTGCGCCACTGGTATCGCCGCTGCTGGCCAGCCATTGGGAGTAGTGACTCAGGTAACCATCGCTTTGTTTCACGTAGGCGACCACGTCAAAATCGGCCGCCGAGGGGGAGAAGATCACTTCGGAATCAGGGAGCAGTTTAAGTGGAGATGTCTTCGCTATCTGACCCAGGCGATCAGGGATGAAGAGCAGAGTGCCCTCGTCAATCAGGCCATCTTCAGGGATCGGAGATAAAGCCCCGATCTCGCTCTTCTGGACCTCAAAGCGCCGGGCGATGGCTTCCAGGCTATCTCCACTCTGGGTGTAATACACTATCGAAGGGAGAGAGGCAGGCAGAACGCTCTGACTGGAAGAGGGAGCCGGAAGCGTGGACGGGGGTAGGGGCTGAAACGGGGTCGGCAGAACCAAAAGCGGGTCCAGAGGCGAAGCGGGGGCGGGGAAGAATTCCGAGCCGAAGGAGGGATCAGGGGTGGGTGTCCAGAAACGGGGGGTAGGAGTCGGAACCACTCCCCATATGGCCGACGGCACCAGACAGGCGCTGATCAGGAAACTGAGAAGCACCGGGAAGATCAGGCGACGCATATGGGACGATTATACCTGCTCCAGCCAACGGAACGCTCAGCGGCTGAGAGTGTTTTGCTCGCTGATCCCCTCCAGGGCTTCCAGGATGACGCTGCCCCGCTGCAGAAAACCATCGTACTCGGTGCCAGCGCGGATGGCTTTCCAGTTATCCAGGATGAAGGGGATAGGGCCATCGGCGGGAATCCATTCGCCGTTGTATTTGCGGGCGATGTGAAGATGGGTGGCGTTGGAGGCGCCGCCCTCGCAGGATGGATGGCCAATGCGACTGATTCCACCCCGAACGCGTGTGCCCGGGGCCACTCGATCGCGACTCTCGATGTGCAGGTAGAGGATCACCCAACCAGTTTGTTCGTAGCCATCACCATCCAGGTCGTGGATCACCACACCGTTTTCAGAGCGCACGATCAGCCCATCGGTGACCGCAATGACCCAGTCCTCGGAAGGGACACAGCCGGGCTGATCCAGGAAGGGAGCAAAATCGAGAGCCGCCCAGGCCGAACCATCCCCCCAACCGCCATGGGGACCGCCGGTGAAGAGCCAGGGAACGCCACGCTCAAAAGGCAAGGCCAGACGGGGTTGGATCAGCCATTCCGGCACCAGCGGTTCTACGGCCCGATCGAAGGGGGAACCGAAGAGGAAGAAATAGGTCTGGAACAGGCCAAACGGTTCGACGGCGGCCTGCCAGCCGGCGCGCCCTTCCAGGGTGGCAAAGAAGTGTTGAACGGCAGCCGTGCCTGCGTTGATGCGAGGGTCAATCGGAACCACCGAGCCATCGGCCAGAGTCCAGGAGGCGATTGCATTGGCGCGCCACAGATAGTAGCCGCGGTTGAGTTCGTTGGCGGCATAGGTCAGTTGCAGGTAGAGACCAGGGCGGCGCGGGTCAGCTATGTTGAGCGCATAGTCTTTCTGGCCCGGTTGTCGCCGGGTGACCCAACCACTGCGATATTCGATCAAGGCCAGCAGCAGGCGTGGATTGACCGAGAAATTCTGAGCAACTTGTTGGATGATTTGAGCGGCGGTATAGGTCTGACCGTTGATTTCTTGTTGAAAGGTCGCCAGATAGCCCCCCTGCTTTTTCAGAAAGGCTTCAATGTCAAAGCCGATGCTGGCCGGGCCATACACCAGTTCAGAGTCGGGGATGATCTTGAAGGACGGCCCAATAGCGCCAGGTTCGGGGGTGGGGATGATCAGCACCTGTCCAACCTGGAGCAGGTTGGGGTCGTTAAGTTGGTTGGCCCGCATCAGGTCGGCTATACTGACGCCAAAGTTCTGAGCAATGCGGCCCAGCGTGTCGCCTGGTTGAACGACGTATTGCTCTACCGTCTGGCGCAGCGTGGGCAGGGCACGAGGCGGATCGGGCGTGGGCGATGAACGAGGCACGCCGGCCGGCCAGGGGGTGGGCAAGAGTTGGCTCAGAGGTACAGCCGTAGGGACAATAAATGGCGCTTCGGTGGGCGTCAGAGTCGGCAGGGGTTGACCTGGACCCGGCGAAGGAGGAATGGGCACCGAAGAGTCGCCCTGAATCGGAATAAATGGGTTATAAGGCGAAGGAGTGACCGCAGGAAGAGAGGGTTCTCCACTTATACAGGCGGTGAGAACGGCGCTGACGATCCCAATGACAAGGATTGAACGACGCATGACCGAAATTGTATCAAAGAGAACACAGGACAGGTCTCTGACCTGTCCTGCAAGCAGCGGACAAAACGTCCGCGCTCCCAGGTCACGCAGGTTTGCAGGAAGAGCAGGTGAAGATAATCGGCACCTCCTGTGGGGACGTGAGATAGCCTGACAGTCGGACAGGAAAGGTGGTTTTCAGGATCAGAACTGGAAGCCTGTTCCCAGAATGTAATTCTGCAGGCCACGGATTTCGCTCTCGCGCTCTTCCAGGAGGCCCTGAAGCACATCGCGCACCGAGACAAGCCCTAGCACGCGATCGTTTTCTACCACCACCAGATGGCGAATCCTGTATTTTTTCATCAGAGCAGAGCACTCTTCCAGCGAGGCTTCAGGGGTCACGGCTACCATGGTGCCGGTCATCACCTCTTTGATCGGGGTTTCGCTGGCGCGGCGCCCCTCTACTTCGCCTTTATAGACATAGTCACGTTCAGTATAGATGCCCACCACTTTTCCTGCTTCAGTGACCAGAACAGCACCAATCTGGGCTTCTTTCATGATCTGCAAAGCCTTGAGCACGGTATCAGTGGAAGCAACGGAATAGACGTGATCATGAGTTCGATGTTCAAGTAGTTTTCTGACAGTTGCCATAGGGTTTACTCCTTATAATAGAGAGGATGAGTGCATCTATGTTGAGTTGTTCTCAACCTTTTCGACCCGCACAGCGCTCACTTTGAACTGGGGAATACGGGAAACGGGGTCCAAAGCAGCGCCGTTGGTCAAAACATTGGCTGAAGCCTGTGGGAAGTGGAAACTGGCAAACACCATGCCTGCCGGCACGCGATCCGTGATCTGGGCTTCGGCCTCGATGCTACCGCGCCTCGAGATCACCCGCACCCGGGGGCTGCCGTTCAGGCCCAGGCGCTCTGCGTCCTCCTGACTGATTTCGATCCGCGGCTCAGGATAGATCTCCAGCAAGCCACGTGAGCGGCGCGTCATCTCACCGCCATGCCAGTGATACAAAACACGACCAGTGCTCAGGATCATCGGATACTGGTCATCGGGCCATTCGGCGGGAGGCAGATAGTCCACCGCGACAAAGCGGCCCAGGCCCCGAGTGAAACGCTCCACATGCAGAATTGGGGTTCCAGGATGGGTCGGGGCGGGGCAGGGCCATTGCAGGGTTTCCCCTTTTTCCAGACGTTCCCAGGTGATACCGGCATAGGAGGGAGCCAGGGCGTTGATCTCGGCCAGGATGGCCGAGGTATCGGCATAGTCCCAACGAGCCCATGGGGCCTGGAGGTCAATCGTCCTCCCCTGTTGGGCCAGAAGAGGGATCAGGCGTCGAGCGATCTCGGCGATGATCCACCAATCAGGACGGGCCTCGCCAGGGGGATCAATGGCTTTATGCACGGGTTGCACCCGTCGTTCGGTGTTGGTGAACGTGCCGCTCTTCTCGGCGAACGTGACGCCCGGCAACAGCACATCGGCATAAACCGATGTCTCGGAGGGGAAAATTTCTTGCAAGACGAGGAAATCCACCTGTTCCAAGCACTGGCGAACGTGGTGGGTATCGGCATCGGACATCACCGGGTTCTCCCCCAGGATATACAGGGCGTGGATTCGCCCCTGGAGGATGGCCGGGATCATTTCGGTCACGGTCATGCCGATGGAAGCGGAAAGGCCGCGAGGGGCTTCCGGGCTCAGAGGAGCTTCATCCAGCCCCCAGGCCTGAGCGAACTTGCGACGGGCTTCCTCGCTCGTCACCGGCTGATAGGCTGGATACACGTTGGGCAGGCCGCCCATGTCGCAGGCTCCCTGAACGTTGTTCTGACCGCGCAGGGGATTCACCCCGCCGCCAGGTTTGCCCATATTCCCTAACAACATTTGCAGATTGGCCAGGTTCATCACATTCTGCACGCCGGTCACGTGTTGGGTGATGCCCATCGCCCACAACACGGCCATCGGCTTCGAAGTAGCCATGATCTCCGCTGCCCGATACAGGTATTCTATCGGGACTCCTGTGATGGCGCTCACCCGCTCCGGCGGATAGTCCATCACCGTAGCCTTGAATTCTTCAAAACCTTCGGTGCCACTGGCGATGAACTCTTTATCTTCCCAACCCTTCTCCAGGATGATATACATCAAGCCGTTGATTAGGGCATTATCGGTGCCAGGGCGATGTTGCAGGTGGAGCGTGGCAAAGTCGCACAAGTCAATTCGGCGCGGATCAGCCACGATCAGATGGGCTCCCCGTTGTCGAACAGCCTGGCGAAGGCGCATGCCGATCACCGGATGCTGTTCAGTGGTGTTAGAACCAATCACAAAATAGGCCTGAGCCTGCTCAGCCACATCATCAATCGAGTTAGACATGGCGCCTGAACCGAAGGAAATGGCCAGACCGGCCACAGTGCTGGAGTGACAGAGCCGGGCACAGTGATCTATATTGTTGGTCCCGATCACCTGGCGAGCCAGTTTGTTCATCAGGTAATTCTCTTCATTGAGGCACTTGGCCGAGGCAAGAATCCCGATGCTCTGTGGGCCGTGCAACACCCATACTTCTGACAAACGACGCGCCACAATCTGCAAAGCGGTCTCCCAATCTGTATCCACCCATTCCCAGGCCGCGCCCTCCCGATTCTTGCGCTGGCCTTGCAGCAGGTACCGCCGCACCCGTGGACGGGTCAGGCGATCCGGGTGATGAACGTAATCGTATCCGAAACGCCCCTTGACACAGGTCCAACCGTGATTGGCCGGCCCATCCCAGGCACCGTCTACACGCACGATGCGATTGTCCTTGACATGGAGGGTGATCTTGCAGCCTACACCACAATAGGAGCAAATCGTGTCCACTTTGCGGACCTGCCAGGGGCGCGCCTTGCCAATTGACATCTTCGGCCACAGGGCCGCTGTGGGACAAACCGCCACGCAGGAACCGCAAAATTCACAGGCACTCTCCTGCATAGGACCATCCAGACCGAAGCCAATATAGGATTCAGCCCCGCGCTGAAAGACATGAATGGCTTCCACACCGTTGACATACTGGCAGGCGCGTACACAACGACCGCACAGGATACATTTGTTGCGATCCACTACGATAAAGGGATTGGAGGTATCCACGGGATAGCGCAGAGAATTGCTGTGCAGCCGATCCCCTTTCACGCCATATTCATACGCCAAATCTTGCAACAGACATTCTCCAGCGGCATCGCAAGTCATGCAATCCAACGGGTGATTGGCGATCAGCAGTTCCAGCATAAAGGCGCGCGCCTCGCGCACCCGTGGGGATTGGGTGTGAATAACCATACCATCGCTGACCGGTAACGTGCAGGCTGTTTGCAAGGCCTGTTGTCTTTCAATCTCTACCAGGCAGATACGACATGAACCCGAAGGGGGCAAAGCGGGATGTTCACACAAGACTGGGATCGAAATTCCAGCCCGGCGAGCGGCCTGGAGCACGGTTTCACCGGCCCGGGCCTGAACCTGTTTTCCGTCTATCGTCACTGTAATCGTTCCCGATCCGCTCATGTTACCCTCGTCACAGAAGTGCAAATGACCTGTTCAAACAGCAAGATCTCAGTGAAGAAATTCCATCGTTTCACAGAGGTCTGCTGAGATTATCCTGACTGTGCCGAGGAGCGAGTAGTGTTTTTCTTCGCAGATTACAGGGGATATTCATCCTGAAAACGAGAAAGATTATCCCGATTGGCCCGGGTTGTCTCCTGGTGAAGCAGCGCAATGCGCTCCGGGTGGGTATAGAGATTGAAGCGAGTGCGCCGGGCATAGCCGATCAGGGTGATCCCCCAGCGGTCGGCCAGTTGAATGGAGAGTGAGGAGGGGGAGGTACGGGAGATCACGATACCTGCGCCCAGGCGAGCGGCTTTCTGGAGCATCTCTGAACTGATGCGGCCAGTAGTGATCAGAATGCGTTGGGCCGGCCACAGATTTTCCATCAGGCACAGACCAGCGATCTTATCCAGCGTGTTGTGGCGACCAATATCTTCAGCCGCAAGCAAAATCCGTTCGCCATCGCTTAGGGCCGAAGAGTGGACACCACCCGTCTCCCGATACAGACTCTGCGCGTCGAAGAGCATCTCCACCAGGTCACAGATAGTTTCAGCAGATACGGTGAAGTCTTTGGCCGCCTGGATTTGTCTTGGACGGGTTATCATTTCCACGGCCGTCAGTCCGCCGGAGCAACCGGAGGTACGCGTCCAGCGAGCCGGCGGTTGAGCGCTGTGGGTGAGCCAGATATCCACGTTATCGCCGTGCTGGCACACACGCACATCCGCCACTTCGTCCAGCGAGTCGATCACCCCTTCGTTGAATAGAAAGCCAACGGCCATGGCCTCCAGCAGGATGGGTGTGCACATAAATGAAACCCATACCTGCCCATTGACCGTCAGCGAGACCGGAGTCTCCACAATCGTATAGCCTTCGTGAAAGACATTGCGACCGAAATCAATTTGCTGGAATCGAACAGGTTGGCGCGGTTCCATCATCGTTCACCTACCGTTAAAGGGGTTCTCCCGGAGCACCATCAGCCCACCAACCTGTCAGCCGTAGGGAGTCAGGGTTGACCGCTCTCTGCAGGCGGATGGAAGGTGTGGCGATGGGTGGACAAAAACCGCTCCGGGTCAGAAAGAAAGGCTGCCAGACAGGCTTCGGTGCAGAAATAAATGACCTGGCCACGATATTCCACCTGAGGAAAGAATTCCGGATCGGAGCGAAAGACCCGTCCGCACAGGGCTTCAAAGCCAGGCAGCCGGATCGGTGGAGAGAGAGAATCATCGGACATAGAGAGATTCTAATCGCGTTTCAACACAAAAAGAGCACGAAGTTGCCACCAACCCTGACTCATTCTGCGGAATAAGTAGGCTATAATCGGCCCGAATCCACTCTCCCGATCGTCGAGGAACCATGCGAACGCCCTTTGTTGCCGGAAACTGGAAGATGAACAAGACAGTTGCTGAAGCGCGTCAGCTGGTGTTTGCCATGTGCACACCGTTGCGCGAGATTCAGGGGGTAGAAAAAGTGCTCTGTCCACCCTTCCCGTCCCTGCTGGCCATATCGGCCCTGCTGATTGGCACCGACATTGGCCTGGGGGCCCAAAACATGCACTGGGAAGAGAAGGGCGCTTTCACAGGAGAAGTCTCGCCTGCTATGGTGAAAGAATTCTGTCACTACGTCATTCTGGGCCACTCCGAGCGGCGCACCTACTTCTGTGAAACGGACGAGATGATCAACAAAAAAGTCCGTGCCGCTCTGGCCCACGATCTCATCCCGATTGTATGCGTTGGCGAGACCCTGGAGCAATACGAAACTGGCCAGACTGCTGCGGTAGTGGCGCAGCAGATTCGCGCCGGCCTGAGCGGCCTGGAAGCCTCCCAGGCTGAGCGGCTTGTGATTGCCTACGAACCGGTGTGGGCCATTGGCACCGGGCGAGCCTCTACCCCTCAAAACGCAGAGGAGGTGATTCGCCATGTGATCCGCCCGGCCCTGGCCGATTTATTTGGTTCCCCGGCAGCGCAGGCCATTCGCGTGCTATATGGTGGATCGGTCACAGCCGCCAATGCCGCCTCCTTCTTTGCCTCCCCGGAAGTGGACGGTGCTCTGGTCGGCGGCGCCAGCCTGAAAGCCGATGAATTTGTAGCCATTGTTCGTGCCTGTGCCGGCTTGACCCCATAGTCTGTTTGTCTACTCTCGTGCCCTCGTGCTCTCCTTTCTCCTCCCGCTCTGCCACATTCCTCCGTGACGACTCCCAAAGGACCTCCGTGCTCTCCGCGTCTCAGTGGTTTCCTTACCGTGATGACTCCCAAAGGACCTCCGTGCTCTCCGTGTCTCAGTGGTTTCCTTACCGTGATGACTCCCAAAGGACCTCCGTGCTCTCCGCGTCTCAGTGGTTTCCTTATTCCGTGATGACTCCCAAAGGACCTCCGTGCTCTCCGCGTCTCAGTGGTTTCCTTATTCCGTGATGACTCCTAAAGGACCTCCGTGCTCTCCGCGTCTCAGTGGTTTCCTCACCAACTGAAGTTGGCATTACGCTCTCCCACTCCCATGCCTGGCTACCTGTGGTTTGTCCTCAGCCTGTTTCCCATGATCTGGCTTCAGCGGCAGTTGCATCGTGAAATTCAGGCGGTGCTCCTGTTGATCACCCGTCATCCAGGTCTGACGATCGGCCTGTTTTCCCTGCTCTTCCTGCCCGGCGTTCTGCTACACGAACTCAGCCACCTTGTAGCCGCCAGACTGCTGGGTGTGCGCACCGCTCGCTTCTCACTCTTGCCGCAGGCTCTGGCCGACGGGCGTCTGCTCCTGGGCTACGTGGAGACCCGCCGCACAGACGTGCTGCGCGACTCCCTGATCGGCCTGGCACCGCTGATGACCGGCAGCGCCTTCCTGGCCTATGTTGCCCTGGATCGCCTCAACCTGCCTCTGCTCTGGCACACCCTCCAGAACCGCCAGATCGATCTCTTCCTGGCTGCCTTGTGGGCACTACCGACAGTGTCTGACTTTCCCCTCTGGCTCTACCTGACCTTTGCCGTCAGCAGCACCATGCTCCCCTCTGCCTCCGATCGCCATGCCTGGCCACCTCTTCTACTGTGGATGTCCGTCCTCCTGGCTCTGGCGATCGTGGCTGGTCTGGGCCCCTGGTTACTCGCCCATCTGGCGCCACTCCTCAACCGCTTTCTCCAATCAGTGGCCATGCTCTTTGGCCTGAGCGCCATCCTGCACCTTCTCGTCCTGATGCCGGTCTTCCTCCTTCATCGTCTCCTGGCTCAACTCTTTCACCTGGATGTGAACTGAATCGCCCGATGAAAACTCACCTGTTGCCTGCTCTGATCATTACCCTTTCGCTGCTTCTGGCCTTCTCCCTGCTCAGCAACGACCACGAATGGGGTGACGATTGGGCCTCCTACGTGATGCAGGCCGAAGCCATTGTCCGCCATGACCCGCAGGGATTCGTGCAGCGTAACGCCTTCACCATGCGCACTTCCACCCATTTCCTCGGCCCTGATGCCTACCCGTGGGGGTATCCCCTGTTGCTGGCGCCCCTGGTTCGTCTGTGTGGAGCACACAACCTGTTCTGCCTCAAGCATCTTAACCCCCCCCTCTATACCCTGTTCCTGATTGCCCTCTATGCACTCCTGCGTCGCCGTCTGCCGCCGGCAGAATCTACCCTGCTGATGGCTGTGTTCGCCTTCTCCCACGTCATCCTGCCGTTCAACGATCTGCTTCAATCGGAGATTGCCTTTCTGGCGACCTCCACCCTGAGCCTGCTGCTCATAGACCAGACCTGTCGAGACCCGAATCCCGCTCCGCTTCGATCCCTGATCCTGGGAGGGATTCTCTACCTGGCTTTCTTTATACGGACCAACGGGATACTTCTGCTCCCGACTCTCTTCCTGGCTCAGATCGCTTCTCTGCCCCGCCGCGCTTCCTCTCGCTTCCTCCCGGACCTCTCGCGTGCCCGGCCGACCCAGGCGATTCCCTACCTCGTTTTTTTCCTGCTCGTCCTGATGGAGCGTCTTCTCCTCCCTTCGGGCGAAAGCCTCCACCTGGCGCGTTTACAGGAGATCTCGACGGCTTCCCTGCTCAAGAACCTGATCGCCTACCTGGGCATGGCGGCCTACTTCTTTGAGAACTTGCGCTATCCGTTCATCCTCTATGGCTTCATCCTGCCTTTCATCCTGAGCGGACTGCTCCTGTATGGCCAACGCGACCTGCCTCTGGCCGCCTACCTCCTGTTGAGTTACCTCCTGTTCATCCTCTGGCCCGAACAGCAGGGAGTGCGTTTTCTCTTCCCGCTGCTGCCCCTGATCGTATACTTTGCCTGGCGAGGCATGGAGGCCAGCCATTTTGCCCTTGCCGGGCATCATCCCCGTCTGGGAATGGCTCTGGCTCGCCTGTTCTGGTTGATCGTCATCCTGGGCTTTGCCTGGAACTCCGTTGACCTGGCGCGCCAGAACCTGGCCCGCGGGCGTGGACATAACGGCAACGTCCTCGACCCGCTCTCGCTGGAAATGTTCGATTTCATTCGCACTCAAACCCCTGCTGATGCAGTGATCGCCTTCTACAAACCCCGTGCCCTGCGCCTGTTTACCGACCGCAACACCCTGTTGATTGACGATTGCCGCGCCCTGCCCCTGGCCGATTACGCCGTGCTCCGAAAATCTCGCGGCGGCCTAGATCAGATTGCCCCTGCAGTCATTGACACCTGCAATCCCACAGTTCAGGTAGAACGGCTATTTGAAAACCATAAATTCGTGATCTATCACCTGACTCGTCAGAACACCCCCTCGCCTTGACATACAACGTGCAGGACAGGCTTTCGCCTGTCCTGCACACGGCTTATATATCTACGGCAGGCGTTAGCCTCCACAGCACAACCTTTCGCCTGCCCATGAACACCAGATTCACTGGCACGGCCACGGCTGCGAGACTCTCATCTCAATAGCGCACGATCAACGCAACCCGATCATGCTGGCGCAGACTCCCATCGGGCACGAAAGTTACCCGGCCCTGCTTCTCCAGAGCGACGGCGATCACCTCGTCCACCGCATCGTCGAGCACCCTGGCTGCAGCAAGGTCATCTGCGGCGACCAACTGCAAAAGGCCGTTTCCCGAATCGACCACCCGGGCCGGATAATGGAAATTCTCCTCCACCAGCAGCCACTCGCCTCGCCCCTCATGCACTGCGCGCCACACCTCGCCCATGGTGGAGACAAAACGACGCTCGGCCACAGCCTGAGCCAGTCGCTCCAGTGCCTCCTCTTGCTGGCGCTTCCAATGTCCCTCCAAGATCGGCTGGATCAATCGAGACAGATCATGGGGCGACGCCTTATCGTAGTTACCGTGCAGACGACCAATAACCGCTCCGCTATGCTCCGAAACCTGGTCGAAAAACGCGTGATAACGATCCACGCCGGCTACGATCAAGGGAAGTGGGTCTTCGGCCTGGAAAGCCTTGAACGCCTGATCCACTTTGCGGAAAAACTGACGAAGATGCTCATCTCGATGAGCCGAACGACGGATTCCAAACCCTCCAGGCAACGGCAACAAGCCTCCTGGCCCCTTATGAATCATCGGAAAACCGTTCTCTTTGATCTCCTCCAGGCGGTCGTTTTGCCCCTCATAGAGCCGCGTGGGCTTTTCGCTCAACACCAGCACCCGGTAGCGCAGAGAACGGTTCAGTGCATAAAGCAGATCGCGGGTGTAAAACGTGCTATCCACCACCACCCGCTCTTTCACCGGAAAGGTCAGGAAGAAAGCCCGTTCAAAATCGTGGTGGACAAACAGCGCCAGACCATCCAGAGTCTGACGAAACTCAATGGAAAGCGCCAGGTGTTCCAACCGTCTCACCAGAGGCTCCACCTGACGCCTGGGATATTCGTGGAACAGGCGGTCTGTGGCCTGGGCGATCAGGTTTTTCAGGCGCACCGGGTCTTGTCGATTCTCTGGCGACGTGCGATGAGTCGGCAGGGTGATGGTCAGGCAGGGATCACCGTGGATCTGATTAAGCAGACGAATATCGCGCAGGTTCATAAAGGTCTCCTTGGATGGATGAGTATATCAACTGAGCGAAGTTCTTCTGTCCGCTCCAGGAGGAAAAGGAGAGCTGACCTCCCGCCATCTCCTGAGCAACTACCGGAGGCGCCCCTTCGACGAGATCCAGAGACGCCCATTCTCTCCAGGCTATACTTCTCCCACGACCAGCACCTTCGCGCCGCGAATCCTGCCCTGGCGCAATTCCAGCAGCGCACGATTGGCTTCCAGCAGAGGATATTCCTGAAATTCGGGCTGAATATCAGTGGCCGCCGCCAGAACCAGAAATTCCCGTACATCGGCGCGAGTGACATTGGCCACGCTTTTGATCTCTTTTTCCATCCACAGGTGTGTAGCGTAATCCAGGGAGAGCAGGATATCTTTATCCGCATCCTCCTTTCGGATGTTGTTGATCACCAGCCGCCCGCCGGGTTTCAGATAGTTCAGCGCGACCAGGTCAGGTCGCCAGACGGGAGTGGTATCCACGATAGCATCCAGGGTTTGAGGCGGCCATTCGTCAATCGCTCCCGCCCAGGTTGCCCCCAACGAACGGGCCAACTCGCGCTCCTGGGGGTTGCGGCTGAAGACCAGGATCGGGCTATCCGGGTAGCGCCGACGTGCAACCTGCAAGACGATATGGTTCGAACCGCCAAACCCCATCAGGCCCAGGGCCTGTCCATTGCGCAGGTTGCACAATTTCAGGGCCCGATAGCCCACGGCGCCAGCGCACAACAGAGGTGCGGCCTCCGAATCGCTCAGGCCAGAGGGAATGGGATGGGCGAAGTCAGCCTGGACGAGCATATACTCCCCATACCCCCCATCCACGTCGCGGCCGGTGGCGCGGAATTCGGGACATAGATTCTCCCGCCCCGACTGGCAGAACTCGCACACGCCACACGCCCCAGCGATCCAGGCCACGCCCACGCGTTGACCCACCTGCCATCCCTGCACTGCCGAGCCGAGGGCTTCCACCCGGCCCACCACCTGATGACCCGGGATCACCGGTAGACGCGGCGGAGGGGTGCGGCCTTCGATCTCATCCAGTTCGGTGTGGCAGACTCCGCAGCGGGTGACGCGAATTAACAGGTCGTGGGGACCCGGCTGCGGGGTAGGGAGATCCGCTACCCGCAGGGGTTCAGGATTCTCGCTCAGGGGAGCGATGCGATGAATTTGCAGGGCTTTCATGGTCGGTTATCCTGCAGTTTTTCCTGCACACTGGCGACTTTCTCAGCCAGGGTCTGTTCACGATCAGTACGTGTGCCGATCTTGACCAGGGTAGATAAACGCGGCACGCCCATCTGGTGGAGGGTCTCGTGACAACGCTTGATGGCGTTCATCACCTCATCCCACTCTCCTTCGACGTTGGTGCCATTGGCATGCAATTCATAAGTCAGGCCACTCTCGTCCAGAATGCGCTCACATACAGCGATGTACTTTGAAAGCGAGACGCCAACGCCAATGGGAATGACCGAGAATTCCACTATCACTTTCATCAAGCCCTCTCGGATAGGTTGCGCTTTTGCCAGAACCAGAGATACAGGGCCTGTGGGCAACCGTTCACGCCCTGGCAATTAACCGGTACCGAACTGACGGTCACCCGCATCACCCAGGCCAGGGACAATATAACCACGTTCGTTCAGATGATCGTCAATGGCCGCCAGGTAGATGGGAATATCGGGGTGCGCCGTCTGCATGGCGCGAATGCCTTCTGGCGCTCCGATCAGGCCGACGAACTTGATGCGTTTCACACCCCAACGTTTGAGGATGTCAGCCGTGGCCACGGCAGAGCCGCCGGTGGCCAGCATGGGATCCAGGATCAGACAGATGGATACGGTGGGTTCGATGGGCAATTTGTTGTAATATTCCACAGGCTGGAGCGTCCGTTCGTCGCGATACAGGCCAATGTGCCAGACCTCGGCCTGGGGGAGCAGTTCCCATACGCCTTCGACCATGCCCAATCCGGCACGCAGGATTGGAACCAGGCCGATCTTATCCTGGAGTTCCAGCCCGGTGGTCTGGGCCAGAGGGGTTTCGATCTCGCAAGGAACAGTCTGCAGATCAGCAGTGGCCTCGTAGGTGAGCAGGGCCGCGATCTCGCGCAGCAGTTCCCGAAATTTTTTGGGTTCGGTGTGTTTATCTCGCAGACGGGAGAGTTTGTGAGCCACCAGGGGATGTCGGGAAGCAAAGACGTTGGACATGCCGCTCTCCTAAAATCGGGAATGCATTCGAGATGGTCAGCGAAGGGCCAGAGACTATCCCGAATCTGCTTCTATTATAGTTTATAGTGCCACACAGGTAGCGGCGGATTTTATGTCCGCCGGTAGCGGCGGATTTTACGTCCGCCAGTAGCGGCGGATTTTATGTCCGCCGGTAGCGGCGGATTTTACGTCCGCCAGTAGCGGCGGATTTTATGTCCGCCAGTAGCGGCGGATTTTATGTCCGCCAGTAGCGGCGGATTTTATGTCCGCCAGTA
>FWWM01006928.1_pt1 | contig 22478 bp, 17 predicted proteins | sample 2228351 | NCBI WGS metagenome assembly FWWM01 (sample SAMEA103939774, study PRJEB20133) | metagenome
ATCTGGGCCTGACGTACGAATATAGTGCCATCTGTGGTGCCGACAAAATCCAGGCTGTCCGGCAGCGCGTTCACATCCATAAATGTGGACCAGGTCTGACCGAACAACCAGCCGTCATAGGCAATAAAAGCATGACGGATTTCAGGTGCATAACCATTACTGACGCGTTGATCGCCAATAGTGGTGGCCATCATGTCAAATTCAAAACGACCGCTGATTTTTTTGCCGTTTTCAAGCATGGTATCGCTGGTGATAAAAAAGCGCGACTGGCGGGCATGCATATCCCATTTAGCCGACTCTGAATTACCGCCAACCGGAATAAGGCTTGGCACATAAAAATCACGGCCAATACCTGTGGCAATACTACCGTCTGAGGTGTCAGTTACCATAGCATCCAGTTTCAGGTAACCACCAATACCAATTTCGGTGTTGTCACCCATTTTAAAACCAGCGTATGCGTGCTGGCTGCAGAACAGTGTCAGCATCAATGCCGCCACCGGGACTAATTTGTGTGTCTGAGTTGTTTTCGCATGTTGCATCTTGCTGCTCCGTTCGCCTTGTCGGTTATCATTGTTATAAATAGCTGTCATCATTCGATTACAACCTAACTGTGGTGCAGGAATACAAAGTCCTCAATTAGCCTTTAGTCGAACACTAAATAAACAACGGCCAGCAGCTAGACTAATGTCTAATTTGCGCTGCCACACCTTTGCGGTAGAACAGCTTTATTAAAAACATCAGGCGCATAGCGCCTACGGGGAAGACAAATCATGTCACAACAACTTTATCCGGTGAGTGCGGCTGCCAAAGCCAGAACCTTGCTGAGCAATGATGCTTATCTGAAAATGTACCAACAGTCTGTCGATGCACCTGAGCAATTCTGGGCCGAGCACGGCAAACGCATCGACTGGTTTAAACCTTTTACTCAAGTGAAAGACACCAGCTTTGAGCTTGGCAAGGTGCATGTAAACTGGTTTAGCGACGGCACCCTGAACGCCAGCTACAACTGCCTGGATCGCCATTTGCCGGAAAAAGCCAATCAGGTTGCTTATTATTGGGAAGGTGATGAGCCTGGCGTTGATAAAGCTGTGACTTACCAGCAGCTGTATGATGAAGTTTGTCAGCTGGCCAATGGTATGAAGAGTCTCGGCATTCAAAAGGGTGACCGCGTTACTATTTATCTGCCGATGATCCCGCAAGCCGCCGTCGCCTTATTAGCCTGTGCCCGCATTGGTGCTGTGCACTCTGTGGTATTTGCCGGTTTTTCTCCTGATGCACTGGGTAGCCGCATTGTCGACTGTGACTCTAAACTGGTGATCACTGCCGATCAGGCCCTGCGCGGTTCGCGCGTGACTGCACTCAAAGACAATACCGACCAGGCACTTGCCCACCTTGGCAAAGCTAATCCGGTGAAACACGTCATCGTCGTCAAACATGTGGGTCAGAATATTGATGAACACGCTGGCCGCGATATCTGGTACCACGACTTATTGGCAAACCAGAGCAGAGAGTGTGCACCTGAAGTGATGAACGCTGAAGATCCACTCTTTATTCTGTATACCTCTGGCTCAACAGGTAAACCTAAGGGCGTGCTGCATACCACAGGCGGTTATATGGTGTGGGCTTCGATGACTCACCAGTATGTGTTTGATTACCATCCGGGTGATGTGTATTGGTGCGCCGCCGACGTTGGCTGGGTTACAGGTCACACTTATATAGTGTACGGGCCACTGGCAAACGGTGCCACCAGCGTGATGTTTGAGGGGGTGCCAACTTACCCTAACGTGAAACGGATAGCGCAGATTGTCGATAAATTTCACGTGAATATTCTCTACACTGCACCAACTGCTATTCGCGCCCTGATGGCGCATGGCACAGCAGCAGTAGAAGGTTGCTCTTTGTCATCACTGCAAATTCTTGGCAGTGTCGGTGAGCCTATTAACCCTGAAGCCTGGCACTGGTATCACCAGCAGATGGGCAAAGGCAACTGCCCTATTGTTGACACCTGGTGGCAAACTGAAACCGGCGGTATTTTAATTACGCCTTTACCTGGTGCGACCGCCTTAAAACCAGGCTCAGCTACCCGGCCGTTTTTTAGTGTAAAACCTGCCATTGTGGATAACGAAGGCAATCTGCAGCAAGGCGCCTGTGAAGGCAATCTGGTGATCCTCGATAGCTGGCCGGGCCAAATGCGTACTTTGTACGGTGACCATGACCGTTTTGAACAAACCTATTTTTCTACCTATAAAGGCATGTATTTTACCGGCGACGGTGCCAAACGGGATGAAGACGGTTATTACTGGCTGACTGGCCGCGTTGATGATGTATTAAACGTATCGGGCCATCGTTTAGGCACAGCCGAAATTGAAAGTTGTCTGGTGGCGCACGAAGCTATTGCCGAAGCTGCAGTTGTGGGTTACCCACACGACTTAAAAGGTCAGGGTATTTATGTGTTTATTGCACCCCGTGTTGGTGTGGAGCCGAGCGATGACTTAACCAAAGCAGTCAAAGAATGGGTGCGGCGCGAAATTTCCCCTATCGCCAGTCCGGATCTTATTCAGTGGGCGCCGGGTTTACCCAAAACCCGCTCCGGCAAAATTATGCGCCGTATTTTGCGTAAAATTGCCGCCAATGAATATGATCAATTGGGTGATATCTCAACGCTGGCCGATCCGTCTGTGGTTGAGCACCTGATTGAAAACCGTCTGAATAAATAACCACTTGAACAAGTAACCACCGAAGCGGAGCATAAACCAATCCATGGTTTATGCTCCGGTAAAAGCATAGACAGTCAGCAATGTCTTGATTATGCTGGGGTCATAAACACGGCGTGCTTATTTTTGCGCCGCCTTGTCGCACCGGAGTCCAGTATGGCCAAACTGATAGTTGCGGATGATCATCCGCTGTTTCGTAATGCTCTGATCAATGCCATTAGCAATACCTTTGTCACCAAAGCCACCATTGAAACCGATTGTTTTGAAGCTACCTGTCAGGCTCTGGAACAACATCCGGACACAGACCTCTTGCTGCTGGATTTACATATGCCAGGCAACTGCGGTTTTCTCGGCCTTATTCAGCTGCGAAAAAACTACCCTGCTTTGCCAATAGTAGTCATTTCCGCCAGCGACGATCCAGATGTGATCCGCCGGGTCATGACTTTTGGCGCTTCGGCTTATGTGCCTAAATCGGCACATCCGGTGGAAATTGGTAAAGCGCTGACGGCTGTAATGAATGGGGACGTCTGGCTGCCACAACATATGCAGCAGCTGTTTAAACCGGATCCGAATAATCTGAACGATTTGGATTTGGCCGCCAAAGTGGCGCAGCTCACCAATCAGCAATATAAGGTATTGTATTACCTGACCGAAGGCTGGCTGAATAAACAAATTGCCTATGATTTACATATTTCCGAAGCCACAGTCAAAGCTCACCTGACGGCTATTTTCAGAAAACTGGGGGTCACCAACAGAACCCAGGTGGTGATCCAGGAGATGCGGTTACAACTTGAAGCACCGGTAGACCGAGCTTTAGCCCAGCAGCAGGACGCCTGAAAGTACTGGCTCAATACCACTTCTGTGCAGCACTCTTTACTACAAAACCGGCTTAAGCCGGTTTTTTGCTGATACGGGTCACCTGATGGGCGCTATTAAGGCGCAACTCTATGTCAGCGACATGAGCAAGAGCACTAAAACCTGCCAGCGTCAGGCGCTCAAAACTGCCCATAAAATGCTGTAAGGAGTTTTGATCCATGCCCATGCCTGTTCGGGCAATAAGTTCTTGCTCTTGCTGTGCCCGCCAGCGACAAACTTGTTCCCACCCGGGAGCCTGAAGCCAAATCAACGGTTTAAGCAATTGCCAGTATTGCTGATAATGACCACCAAGCTGCTGATCAACAAATTTACGCCAGCGACCATCGGCATCAAATTGGCTTTCAAAAGCGCTGATGGCTGTAGCGAGCTCCTGACTGTTTTGTGGTTTGAGCCCAATACACCAGCCTTCCACCAGTAATAAATCAAGCTGCTGTGCGGGCAAAGCTGCAGCGGGTTCATCCAGCGCTTTATCAAAACGAGGTAACGCCACTGGATGCCTGGCCAGCACAGCTCTGGCATCTTCAATTGCTTTGTCAATATGATGTGTGCCTGGCACACCACGCTGGCGCAGCAGCGGATGCACATCTGCTGCCAACTTTGCCCTTTGGGCACCGGACAGATAATAATCGTCAAGTGACACTGTGGCAGCGCGAAGGCCCAAAGCCGAAAAATGCGCTACCACACGTGCGGCCAAAGTTGATTTACCTGAGCCCTGAGCACCGCTGATCCCAATCACTGCGGGCAAAGACTGCAACTCCAGCTGCAACAGCAGTGCCTCTAATACGTCAAGGTTGGCTCTGGTCATCTGCAATAGCGCCTGATGACATCCTGGCCTGGACGACAAGTGCCTGCTCTGGTGCATCCGGCTGAGCTGGCTGTTGTAACTCATCATCTTCCAGCAGCTTATGCTGATTAAATTCAGTCATAAATATCTGCCAGAACGCCATAAAAAGTGCCGCCACTAAAGGCCCAAGCACAAAACCATTAATCCCCAGTAAGGTAATGCCGCCCAAAGTGGAAAAGAGCACTATATAATCCGGCAATTTAGTGTCGCGCCCAACCAATAAGGGCCGCAGAATATTGTCAGCCAGGCCAATCACCAGCGCCCCATAAGCAATCAGCACCGTTGCCTGCCACCACTGGCCGCTGGCATACAGATATAAAGCCACCGGAAACCAGACCAGAGCAGCGCCTATGGCCGGTAATAAGCTTAAAAAGGTCATCACCACACCCCAAAGCACAGGCGCCGGTATATCTAATACCCACAGAATAAAACCACCTAAAGTGCCCTGCACCACGGCCACTACCATATTGCCTTTGACCGTGGCGCGGGTCACTTCAGCAAATTTGGCAAATAGTAACCGCTCCCGTGCATCGCCAAGCGGCAGTGCTTTTACCAAAAGCTCCACCAGTTTGGCACCGTCCCGCAGCAGGAAAAACGCCAGATACAGCATTAAACCAATATTTAAAAATAAACCTGCGGCATTCTGGCCTATCGCCAGGGTTTCTCTGGCGAGCAACCGGCTGCCCTCGACTGCGGCGTCAGACAATTGCTGACGCAGATTATCGGTATTGACGCCAAACTCATGCAAAGTGGCGGAAACAGTTGGAAAGGCACCGCGAATTTTATCCAGAGTGGCGGCCGGGTTCAGCTCACCGTTCTGAATACGCTGGTAAAAAGCCACCCCTTCCTGCGCAAAAGAAAAGCCAATGGCCAGAATAGGCAACACCACCATCACCATACAAATCAGCAAAGTGAGCAGCGCTATGCGGTTGGGTTTGTCACCCAGTTTTTGCGTTAACAGGCTTTGCAGCGGATAAAAAATGACCGTCAGGGCACAGGCCCAGAAAATGGCGCCCCAGAAGGGTTCCAGCACCAAACCAAAAGCAATAGTGACAGCCACCAGTAAGATCAGAAAAAAACGCCGTTCGAGCTGTGCCCGCATTGTAGCTATCTCCTTGTTTAAACTCTTGTTAGCCTACCACGACGCGCGCAATTCTGCCGGGGATTAGGCTGTCGATCCACAATAAACCAGGCTCGCAGCACTGTAACTCTGTCATTTGCGCTCCAAGCTGTCTGGTCAGATACAGTTAACCCCGGCCTCTGGCCAGTTTCACCGAATTTAAACAGGCCCGAAGTGCCGCCGCTTTAATAGGTTTAGCCAGAAAGATCAGGCCAAGCCCGCGGGCTTTGACCGGCAAATCCGGCTCAGGCGCCGCCGACACTAAAATGGCCGGCACCTGAGGCCAATATTGCTGTAACTCTCGGTACAAACTCAGGCCATCCTGCTGATTATTCAGCTGATAATCCAAAATCAGCAGATCCGGAGCCGGATGGCTGGCCGCATAAGCCAGAGCCTCTTGCGCGTTATCGGCACTGTGCACCCGCCCCACCTGCCACTGCGCCAATAAAGTGGTTAGCGCCGCCAGATTGGTACTGTTGTCATCTACACAAAATACTGAAAAATCAGCAAAAGGTCCGGCTTCAGTTTGCATAGGTATAGCTGCAGTGTCGCCGTGAGACGCCTGTTGTAGCGCCACAAAAGGCACAGTTAACCGAAATACCGTGCCCTGACCTGGCCTGGAGCTTACACTGACCTGATGGCCCAGACTTTTGGCCATCCGCTGCACGACGCCAAGGCCAAGACCAACGCCCTGCTGGCCCCGTGAAGTCGCGTCCACCCGGTAAAAATCGTCAAAAATATGCTGAACATCTGCATCATTGATGCCAGGGCCAGTGTCCCAGACTTCAATCAGCAGCTGACTTCCTCTGCGCCTGCAACCAAGCAGGACCTGACCGGCTTGGGTATATTTAATGGCATTGGACAGCATATTCTGCAAAATCCGCCGTAAATAAGTAGGGTTACTGCGCACCAGATAAGGCGCCTGCCGCACTTTGAGTTTCAGCTGTTTCTGACTGGCCAAAAGTGCAAATTCATCCCCCAACTGCGCCAGCATTGGCGCCAGTTGTAGTGTGCTGATTTCCGGCTCCATTTTGCCGTCATCCAGTTTGGCAATTTCCAGCAAGGTAGAAATCAGCTCTTCAGTGGCTTTCAGTGAACTGTCCAGCTGACGTATCGTTTCCTGCTGCCTGGCTGGTTCGGCTTGTTCCTGCAGCGCAGCGGTAAATAACCGGGCAGCATTTAAAGGCTGCAAAATGTCATGACTCGCCAGCGCCAGAAAACGGGTTTTTGAAGCATTGGCCGCTTCTGCTTCTGCTTTAGCCAGCAGCAACTGTTGCTCTGTGGTGCGCCTGAGCTCAATTTCATCTCTGAGCTCTTCGTTGATTTGACTGATCTTTGCAGTACGCTCCAGCACCCGCTGCTCCAGATGTTGTTTAGCTTCGGCCAATTGCTGCACGGCACGCACGTGCTCGGTGATATCGGTAAAACTGGTGACAAAACCACCACCCGGTATCGGGTTACCGCGCATTTCGATGACAGTGCCGTCCGGGCGCACCCGCTGAAACACATGAGCTGTACCACGCTGCATATGTTGCAACCGTTTTTGCACATGCTCATCGGCGCTGCCTTGTCCGCAAAGGCCACGCTCGGCATTAAAACGTACTATGTCGGCAATGGCGCGGCCCACCCGCACCATACCTTCGGGATACTGAAACATTTCCAGATATTGTTTATTCCAGGCCACCAGCTGCAGGTCACGGTCGACCACACTGACGCCCTGACTTAAGTTCTCCAGCGTGGAGAACAAAATTTTGCGCGAAAACTGAATGGCCTGGCGGGTATCATCAAACAGCGTCACCACATCTTCAAAGGCCAGCTGACGGCCATCCAGCACTGCGTTCACCATAGCGGCGGCGCTGGAGGAGCCAATGACACCAGCCAGTTCACGCTCGACATGACGCACCAGCGCAGGCACCGGCGTTTCATCCAGCTGCAACGGCTGTGGCTGGCGGCGGCTGAATTCAGCCAAAGATTCCCGGGCGCGCTGGGTGCCGACAAAACGTTCCAGTAAGGTTTTTAAATCCTGACCATAAACCCGGGTGCGGCGAATGGATTTATCTTCATCCAGCGGCAAATTGGGTTTTACAAAAGCGACCGCCTGTAATCTGTCATGCAAGTCGGCTTTATGTAGCAATGAAATCCCCATATAAAACAGGATGTTTAGCCCCAAAGACCAGAACACGCCGTGGCTGAGCTGATCAAGCTCTAAACCAAACAAAGCGGTAGGTTTAAGCCAGCTCACCCCAAAAGCACCGGACTGCAGCCACTCATGCCCCAGCACGCCAACACTGACCAGCTGCGGCAGCATCAAACAATAAAACCACAAAGCAAAACCTACACTGACACCGGCATAAACACCCAACGCATGGCCGCGGCGCCAGTACAAGCCCCCAAGTACAGCAGGTGCCAGCTGGATGATCAGCGCAAAGGCCAGCAAGCCGGTTTCAGCCAGTTCGTAGTTACGGGCAAATAAACTGTAATAGCCGTAAGACAAGGCCATAACCGCGACAATCATTAACCGCCGTACCCGTAAAATTAACGGGCTGTAGTCTTTTTCCAGCTGCTCCACAGTGCGACCGCGTAATAAAGTGGGCATCACTACGTCGTTACTGAGCATGTTACTTAAGGCCAGAGTGGCGATAATAATCATCGAGGTAGCGGCCGAAAAACCGCCAATAAACACCAGCGCACTGATGCTCTCCCAGCCCTGACTGGCGGGCAGCAACAATACAAAACTATCCGCCAGCGCCAGCTTGTCAGGGAACAGTTGCAAACCATCCAGTGCAATAGGCAGCACCACCAGAGTCACCAGCAGCAGGTAACTGCTAAACCAGCGTTTGGCGTGTTTTAAATGTTCAATATGGGTGTTTTCAACAAAGGTGACGTGAAACTGCCTGGGTAGCAGAAAAATAGCGGCCATCGCCAGCACAGTTTTGGTGATAAAAGCCAGCACCGAACCCGACCCGCTTTCGCTGTGGCTTTGTGCATAGCGGGTAAATTCTGTCACCATCTGCCAGGGTTTATCCAGCACAAACCAGCTGACCGCCAAAGCCAGCGTTAATAAAGCAGCCAGTTTGATCACGGATTCAAAGGCGATGGCCACCATCACACCACGGTTTTGTTCAGTCAGATAGACTTTACGGGTACCAAATAAAATGGCAAATAATGTCATGGCAAGCGCGCTTAACAGCGCCGAATCCTGCCACCAAATCTGCATTGCATCTTCGCTGCGCCCCAACAGCACCTGATAAGACACAGCCACAGCTTTGAGCTGCAATGCAATATAAGGCACCACCACCACCAGACATAACAGGGCCGTCAGAGTGGCAATGGTGTGGCGTTTACCATAACGGGCGCTGATAAAGTCGGTAATAGAAGTGACGTTATGTTTTTTTGCGACATGCAGCAGCTTTCTGAGCACGCGCTGGCCAAAGATAAATACCAGTAAAGGCCCAAGGTAAATAGGCACATAGTCCCAGCCGGAACTAATGGCAGAGCCAACGGCGCCATAGTAAGTCCAGGAGGTACAATACACCGCCAGCGCCAGACTGTAGATCAGCCCCCCATACTTTCGTAGTAGCTGATCAGAAGCATGGCGCTCCGCCCAGTTGGCAATACTGAATAAACCACCGACGTACAGCAGTGCTAATACCGCTACAATCCACGCTGCCACGCCCTTCTCCTTAAAAAACATTCAACTGCATCAACACCCATCTTCGCAGGCAAGGCCCTGAAGTCAAGCCAGGCGCCATTCTCTTCGACTAAAGTCGGGCTATCGCTTGACAAGGCAACTGCTAGATTAAGTTGGCTCGAGAAAAATAACTAGAGGAAACAACTATGGCGGACGACAAACACAACGCTCAGGCCTATTGGCAAGCCAACTTGCGCCTGATCATCATCAGCCTCGTCATCTGGACCGTCGTGTCCTATGGCTTTGGCATTTTATTAAGACCTTTGCTGGCAGGTATTGAAGTCGGCGGCACTGATTTGGGTTTTTGGTTTGCACAACAAGGCTCAATTCTGACTTACATCGCGCTGATTTTCTTCTACGCCTGGAGAATGAATAAGCTCGATAAAGAATATGGCGTGGACGAGGAGTAACTCAGATGAGTCAGTTTGCAATTAATATGATCTTTGTGGTCGGCTCTTTTGCGCTTTATATCGCCATCGCGATTTGGGCAAGAGCCGGCTCCACCAAAGAGTTTTATGTAGCAGGCGGTGGTGTACACCCTGTAATGAACGGTATGGCAACAGCCGCCGACTGGATGTCTGCGGCTTCTTTTATTTCAATGGCCGGTTTAATTTCGGTCGGCGGTTATGCCAACTCCACTTACCTGATGGGCTGGACCGGCGGTTATGTGCTGCTGGCTATGTTACTGGCACCCTACTTACGTAAATTTGGTAAGTTCACAGTGCCAGATTTTATCGGTGACCGGTTCTACAGCTCTGGCGCCCGTTTAGTGGCCGTGGCCTGTTTAATTATTGCCTCTGTCACTTATGTTATCGGTCAGATGACAGGTGCCGGTGTGGCCTTTTCGCGCTTTTTAGAAGTCAGCAGCGATATGGGTTTAATTATCGCCGCTGTTGTGGTCTTTATGTACGCGGTACTTGGCGGCATGAAAGGTATTACCTATACCCAGGTGGCGCAGTATGTGGTGCTGATTGTGGCTTATACCATTCCGGCCGTTTTTATCTCATTACAGCTGACCGACACCTTATTACCGCCTGTTGGTCTGTTCTCTGAACATACCCAGTCTGGTGTGCCACTGCTGCAAAAACTGGACGAAGTGGTGCGCGAACTTGGTTTTGTCGATTACACCGCTGATGTAGACAACAAACTGAATATGGTTTTGTTCACGCTGTCACTGATGATCGGTACTGCCGGTTTGCCACACGTGATTATCCGTTTTTTCACTGTGCCAAAAGTTGCGGATGCCCGCTGGTCAGCTGGTTGGGCGCTGGTGTTTATTGCCATTTTATATCTGACAGCTCCTGCTGTAGCTTCAATGGCACGGTTAAACCTGATGACCACTATTTACCCTGCGGGTCCAACCGCTGATGCCATTCAATATACCGAGCGTCCGGATTGGATCAAAAACTGGGAAAAAACCGGTCTGATTAAGTTTGAAGATTTAAATGGCGACGGTCGTATTCAGCTGTATAACCACACACCACAATTTGCAGAAAAAGCGGCTGAGCGCGGCTGGAAAGGCAACGAGCTGACGGTGAACAACGACATTCTGGTACTGGCAAACCCCGAAATTGCCAATCTGCCGGGCTGGGTTGTTGGTTTAATTGCTGCCGGTGGTTTGGCTGCGGCCTTATCGACAGCTGCCGGTTTGTTATTGGCCATTTCGTCCGCCGTCAGTCACGACCTGATCAAAGGCTCCATTAACCCCAATATCAGCGAAAAAGGTGAGCTGCGGGCAGCCCGGATTTCGATGGCGGTTGCTATTGTAGTGGCGACCTACCTTGGGATGAACCCGCCTGGTTTTGCTGCTCAAACTGTAGCACTGGCCTTTGGCATCGCCGCTGCGTCCATCTTCCCGGCACTGATGATGGGGATTTTCTCCAAACGGATTAACAGCAAAGGTGCTATTTGCGGTATGCTGGCTGGTTTAATCTCGACCACTGTGTATATTTTCCTGTTCCTGGGTTGGTTCTTCATTCCAGGCACTGCTTCTTATGAAAATATCCCGGCCAACTGGTTCTTCGGCATCTCCCCGCTGTCCTTTGGTGCTGTGGGTGCGATGATTAACTTTACCGTTGCCTTTGCAGTGTCCTCGGTCACCGAAAAACCACCTGTGCATATTCAGGATCTGGTAGAAAGCGTACGTTTCCCACGTGGCGCTGGTACTGCGGTTGATCATTAAGTAGCATAAGGCACTGACCTTAAGCCACTTTTAACTCACGGGCTTTAGCGATAGTAGATGCTAAAGCCCGTTTTATTTCAGGAAAAAACATTATGCTCTGGGAACTTGTTGCCACAGTTTTTGCTGGTTTAGGCGCTGCTGGTATTGCTTTAATGCTGAGAAAACTATCAGCACAAAAATTACCCCGTTATCTGGTGCCTGTGTTCGCCGGCCTTGGCATGCTTGGCTTTCAGATCCACAGCGAATACAACTGGTACAGCCACCAGCTTAGTCTGCTGCCGCAGGGCGTTGTGGTGGTCAAAGCAGTAGAAGAAAAAATCAGCTGGCGCCCCTGGACTTTTCTTAAACCCCAAATCACCCGTTTTATGGCGCTGGATGTAAAAAACTCCGCCGCCAACAGCAAAAATCCGGAACTGGTATTGGCCAATCTGTATTTGTTTGAGCGTCGTCAGGCCGCCATTAATGTAAAGTTGGTGGTGCACTGCCCCAGCAAACAAAGGGCTAACTTTACTGAACAGCTGGTACTGCCCGCCGAGGGGGAAATGCCGGGCGCAGAATTTATGGCGATTGCAGCCGATGAGGACGCCTTGCTGCAAGTCTGCACTACTCAAAAAAAGTCTGATCCAAACAACGCCTGATCAAGCCGCAGCAACAGGCGGGCACAGACTACCGACTAAAGTAGACTTTCGCCCCCCTATCGCTGTTGCTACAGTTGCAGTGCTGTTGATGCCCTTGTCACAACTGCACTGAAGCTGCAAAGGAGCAGTGATGGAAATCAGCGAAGTTATTAAATTTCTTGCCAAAACCACACCCTTTAACCATTTGTCGACGGCCGAACTCAGCCAGCTGGGCAAACATATTGCCGTGTATTATTACCAGGCAGAGGACAAGGTACCAACCAACGGACGTCGCCTGCTTATTGTACGCACCGGTGTATTTGCCCTCTACAGCGACCAGCAGCAATTATTGGCCAAACTGCAGGAAGGTGATTTTTATGGTTATCAGCAGTTATTGACTGATTTAACCGACGCCGACATTTTAAAGTGTGAAGAAGATGGTCTGGTGTATTGGCTGGACGCTCAGATGTTTCATCAGCTGCGCCATCAATTTAAAAACGTTGATTTGTTTTTCCAGCGTTTATTCAGCCGCCGCTTGCACCAGTACAAAGAACAACAACAAAATTCCCGTTTTACGCTGAAACTGCATGATGTGGTGCAGGCTCATAAAATATCCATTACGCCACAGCAGACAGTGCAGCAGGCCGCTTTGCTGATGACGGAAAAACGTGTGTCGTCGTTGTTGGTTGAGCAGGAACAAAAGCTGGTTGGCATAGTGACAGACCGCGATTTGCGCAGCAGAGTGCTGGCCCAGGCGCTGCCGGCGAACACTGAAGTTGCCGCTATTATGACGCGCCAGCCGCATACCATCGACAAAAATGCCTATTTATACGAAGCAGTGCAGCTGATGAGCCGTTTTAATATCCATCATTTGCCGGTCACAGAGCAGGGTCTTTGTTTTAGCATGATCACCGCCACCGATATTATCCGGGCGCAGCAGGATCACCCGGTGTATCTGATTGGCGAAATTCACCGCCAGCAATCGGTGGATGGACTGGAACAATGCAGTCTGCATATTCAGGAGCTGGCGCAAACCCTGGGCAAACAGCAGGTACCAGCCCATGAAGCTGGTCATATCATTACCACTATCACTGATGCCCTGACACAACGTCTGATCAAACTTGCTATGCAACAATTGGGCGAGCCACCTTGTGTATTTTCCTGGCTGGCCTTTGGCTCACAGGCGCGAATGGATCAGAGCTTAAATGCCGATCAGGACAACGCCCTGCTGCTGGAAAAAGAGCCGGTTGGTGAGGTTGAAACCTATTTTGCAGCGCTCGCCGATTTTGTCTGCACTGGTCTGGCGCGCTGTGGCATCAAACTCTGCCCCGGCAATATAATGGCCAGCAATCCTGAACTTCGGCTTAGTTTAAAAGGCTGGTCCGGGCGTTTTGCGCGTTGGATCAACACACCAACCCCCCAGGCGCTGCTCAACGCCAGTATTTATTTTGACCTGCGCGTAATTGAGGGCAGCCGCGGTTTATTTAATGCACTACAACAAGATATTCTGGCAAAAACAGCAAATAACGACTTGTTCTTACTGCATTTATCCAAAACTGCGCAGGAGCGCACTGCCCCGCTTGGTTTTTTGAAAAACTTTATCCTGGAGCAGGACGGTAAACACAAAAAAGGGCTGGATCTGAAAAAACGCGGCATTAGCCTGATCACTGATCTGACAAGGGTATATGCGCTATCGGCCGGCATCAGTGAGGTCAATACCAGGCTGCGGCTCAAGGCCTTAGCCGAGGCCCAGGTGATGGATAACCGTGATGTACAGAATTTACTGGACGCATTTGATGTGCTGGCGCAACTTCGCTGGGATAAACATCTGCAGGAGCTGCAACAAGGCCATGATGTGACTAACCTTTTGGATCCGGCACAGTTATCCGCACTGCAACGTCATCAGCTCAAAGACTGTTTTGCTGTCATTCATGAAGCGCAGTCGTCAATGCGTTACCGTTTTAGCCGGGAGCTATAGATGTTTGGCTGGTTAAAACTGCATAAAGAGCCGGTGAACGCCGTAGTGCAGCAGTTTGAAGCTGTGGCCTGGCCAGCAGCGGACACACCAGTGTCGCAGTGTCGCTTTTTGGTGCTCGACCTTGAGACCACCGGCCTTGATGCGAAAAATGATCATATTGTCAGCCTTGGTTGGGTTGTGATTGAACATCAGGAAATTAATCTGGCCAAAGCACAACACCTGCTGGTAAAGCCACCAGTCAGCGTGGGGCAAAGTGCAGTATTTCATGGGTTACATGACAAAGATTTATCTAAGGCGCAGGATTTAGCCGATGTGATGACAGAGCTGCTGCAACATTATGCCGGCGCCGTTTTTGTTGCCCACCATGCCAGTATTGAACAGAAGTTTTTAACCATGGCCTGCCAGCGTTTGTATGGCCGCTCACCCAAATTTAAGTTTATCGACACCATGCAACTGGAATGGCAGAGATTATTAAATCGCGGCAAAGTAGTGCATCAACGCGACTTGCGTTTACCTGCCTGCCTGAGCCGCCATCATCTGCCACACAATCAGCATCATCATGCGTTAGAAGATGCCTTTAGCTGCGCTTTGTTGCTGCTTAGTCAGCTGAAAAAAAGCCGCAACCATCAGATGACACTGGGCGAACTAACCGCACTAAGCAGGGGTTAAAACGTGGTTGAAGCCGGGTGTGAAAGATTACAGAATAACACCGGAACAACGCCCCCAACTTTGGCCTGTGCCACATAAAAACCAGGCGTTTCACAAAAGGTAAAATGCAAAAAAGCCAGTCAATGACTGGCTTTTTCTAACGCTGTGCGCTGCTAAAAATTATTTAGCGCGGCCACGGTATTCGTCAGTACGGGTGTCGATTTCAATCATGTCACCAGTTTCAACAAAAGCAGGAACCATCAGCTCGAAGCCGGTGTCCAGTTTAGCTGGTTTCATTACTTTACCTGAAGTGTCACCACGGGCAGCTGGTTCTGAGTACACAACTTCGCGAACAACGATAGTTGGCAGATCAACAGAGATAGCGCGCTCGCCGTAGAAAACAACTGAACACTGCATGTCTGGCACTAAGTATTTCAGTGCGTCAGTCATGTTTTCAGCTTCGATTTCGTACTGGTTGTATTCAGCATCCATGAATACGTACATTGGGTCGGCGTAGTAAGAGTAAGTCACTTCTTTGGTGTCTAACATGACTTGTTCAAACTTGTCGTCAGCACGGTAAACAGTTTCTGAACCCTGACCAGACAACAGGCCTTTTAACTTCATTTTTACTACAGCAGCGTTACGGCCAGATTTGTTGAATTCAGCTTTCTGAACAACCATTGGCTCGTTGTTGACCATGATCACCTGGCCAGCGCGTACTTCTTGAGCAGTCTTCATCATAATTGAAATATCTTCTTGTTAGGAAAAATTGCGGGGCATTTTACATTTATTTTCGGCAAAACGCACGAGGTTGCTGGCAAGATCTTCATGTGTCATTAAAAAAGCGCGCCATGCCTTGTTATAAAGCGCAATTTCTTCTTTATTTTCAAGCAATAATGGCCAGAGTTCCGCAAGAGGTAACTCCAGATCCCAACGCCGGTGCACTTCTAGTAACAGTTGCTGCAAGGGTGCCGGCGCCTGCTGCAGATATCTGGTTAAAAAGGCGTCCAGCTTTACCTGATGTGCCTGCTCCTGCTGGCGGTAAATTTGCCAGATAAAAGTTTTGCCCGCCCAGTGTGCGCGGATCACAGAATCTTCACCCCGGACAAAGTTAATATCACAGGCAGCAAGCAGATAGTCGTATTGCTGCTGCGGCATAAAAGGCAAAATTTCAATCCGAAGGTTGCCACGCTCAGCAAAACTCTGACTGCCAAGTTCAGGCCACAGCGTTTTTAACCTGTTGGCCAGCACACCTTCAGGTACCAGCAACACTGTGCTATCTGTACTTTGGCTCAGCTGCTCTAACCAGCTGCCAATGGCAGGCTGATCATAAGCAAACAAAGATACTTTTGTATCAAATTCAGTAACGTGGCTAAGCCCCAGCTGTTGCCAGAATTGCTGCTGTGCCTTTGTGTCGGCGGCAAAAGCATCCATTGTTGCCACCAAATTGCGCTCTCTTAATAAAGCGCCGGTTTGTGCGGTAAAACCGGGGAAAAAAAAGTATTTGTGAAGTGCCAGCCCCTGCTGTGGGGACGCCAGGCCATGACAGCCATGCACCCAGTCTTCGGCTGATAAATATTCCAGATTCAGCCAGAGCGCCTGTGGTTGGTGCTCTGATAGCGCCTGCAAATAAGAAGTGGGAATAGTACAAGCCAGAGCTTCAATTACCAGAGACGGATATTCTGCCGCCTCAAGTGCAGGCAGCGGTGAGCTCCATAAGCACACCTGCACCCCTTCAATCCACTGCGTTGTTTTGTCCGGCTGCACCTGCGGGCAAATTCTGGCAAAACTGACAAGGTCATCCACCCACAACCTCATATCCAGCTGATGCTCTGCCACCAATTGCCGCGACAGCCGCCAGCAAATGCCAATATCACCAAAATTATCAATCACACTGCAAAAAATATCGCAGCGCTTAATCGCGGACGTCATGAAAAATTCCTATTCAGACCAGCGTTCTGGCCACAACCGACAACAGCTTGACTGTTGCATAAAGGCTGATGGCCAGCAGCAGCAAGGTTGCCAGTGCCAGGCTATGTAGCCTGAGGCCAAACACAAAGACGCGCAGTTTATCACGAAAGGGCTGGCCTTTTGTCACGGGCGCTGCTGTGGTAAAACCGGCGCAAATCAGCAGATACAACAATAACCACAAGGCCAGCAATAATGGCAACAACAGCTGTGCACCCACGCCTTGTTGCAACAGCTGCCATGTCGCAACGACAAATGCCAGCAGGCAGAGCACTCTGCCGGACCACAACGGCAATAAGCGGCGCTGTGCAATGCGCTGCAACAGCTTTACATAACGTGGGTAAAAACCGATCAAGCCAGGCTCCGGGCCTGTTGCCACAATTGTTGTGGGAATAACGGCACTATGCCGGATAAGCCAAATAAATCACCCACTAACCAGATTTGTTCAAAAGGATGTTGGCTGGGTAATAACAAACGGGGTCTGTGCTGCTGCAAATCCTGACTACGCCAGTGTGGATTGGCATTGCGGATCACCAGCCACACCCTGCTGCTGTCATAACTTTTGCGGCCTTTTTGTGCAATCAGCCGGTTCAGTGCTTCCAGTAGCCTGTCTTCTGCCGGCACCTGCTGCAAAGCCAGCAATTCCTGGTGTGTTTGCAAACTTAACGATCTGCCTAAGATCTGCATGGCTTCGGCTTCGCTGCCGTATAAATGGGCGATTTCCAGATCCAGCCGTTCGTCCGCCAGATAGCAAGACACATCAGGTTTGGCCGGCTCGTTATGCCAGATATGCCGCATCGGCAGTTGGTACTTCTGCTCGTATAACCGCATAAATAGCCGGGCGGCATCATGCTCAAGCTTAATTTTTTCTAACTGCTGCCCGTGCATGGTCGTGCTACTCCTTTGCAGGTTTTTTGACAAAAACTCCGGCTCAAACCCAGTCAGTCAAAACAGATAAAATCCCGGGCCCGCCGGTTTATCGGACCAACATGGTGAGAACTTCGCCTATTTTGCCAGCTTAGCCTGCTGTTTCAGCGCTTCATAACCTCCGGCATTAGTGACCTTGCTGTATCCCATGGCCTGCAAGGCTTCAAGTGCCAGACCAGAGCGACGGCCACTGCGGCAATACAGGTAAATTTCGGCATTTTTATCCTGAGTAACTTTGGCTATCTGTGCGGCAATTTGTTCATGCGGAATATGCAGGGCCCCGGCCAGATGACCGGCATTAAACTCTTCCGCAGTGCGCACATCAATCCAGATGGCAGTACCGGCTTTTTCTGCTGTTGCTGTTTGTTGTTGCCCGGTATGTGCTTTTGCCTCAGGCTGTGCCGCTGTGGCCTGCGCAGCCAGTAACGTTGAACTGAAGAACAGTGCCGGCATCACCAGAGCCAGACCCGATGTTTGAACCCATAATTTACGCATTTGATGCTCCGAAAAGTTGTTTGTTGAAAATGACTGCTCAGTGGCTGTTACATCCGGGCTGCTCAATCCGGCCTTAGTTGTTGCACTATTTCCAGCAGCACAGGCCAGACTGAGCCCAATAACAATAACGCCATACAAATATTAAAACTGCGTTGTGTGGTTGGCTGGTTCAGCCAGCGCCTGAGTAAAGCACCAAATAATAACCAGCTGCCGACACAAGGCAGGCTCATCAGTAAAAAAGCCAGGGTGATTTGCATCACATCCTGATAAAACTGCCCCTGCATGGTGGTAAAGGCCGCCACTGCGCCCGATGCCATCACCCAGGCTTTGCCATTGACCCACTGAAAAGCGGCCGCCTGCAGGAAACTAAAAGGTTTGCTGTTACTGCCTTCAAGCGACGTGGGTGTGCTACTGGCAATTTTCCAGGCCAACCAGCACAGATACAACACCCCCAGCACTTTAATCGTCAGATGCAACCAGGGCTGATTAGTCAGCACCACCCCAAACCCCAGCCCAATCATCAGCACCATCAGCGGAAAGCCAATACAGATGCCGAATAAATGCGGCAAACTGGCTTTGACACCATAGTTGACGCCTGAGCTCATCATCATGATGTTATTGGGCCCTGGAGTGATGGTGCTGGAAAAAGCAAAAAATAACACGGCAAAAAATACGTCCACCTGATGCGCTCTTATGGTCCTGCCTGAGACAGCCATGGTAATGCCCGCCGCCAACTATTGGCAAGGTTTGCCGGTATCTTACAGGCTTTATTCAACCAGCCACTGTGCTTCGGCCCTAAACTACCGCTGCACATGTTGCTGCAGTGCAGTGCCTGCAGCTTCTTCAGTACAAAGGCATAAAAAAACCAGCAATACGCTGGTTTTTTTTATCAGGTTTACCCGTGCGGGTTAATCTTCGAAGAAGGTATCACGCAGTGCTACGGTGCGGTTAAACACCAGCTTATCTTTGCTGAAGTCTTTATTGTCAGCACAATAATAACCTTCACGCTCAAACTGATAAGCTTGCTCTGGTTTGGCATCCACCAGACTTGGCTCGACAAAACCATGTTTGATGGTTAATGACTGCGGATTAATCACGCTGATAAAGTCTTCTTCCGCTGCCGGGTTTGGCACCGTAAAGAGCTTATCGTAGACGCGGAACTCAGCCGGCTTGGCCTGGCTTGCTTCCACCCAGTGAATAACACCCCGCACTTTGCGGCCATCAGCCGGGTTCACGCCTAAAGTGTCGGGGTCATAACTACAAATAAGCTCAACAATATTGCCGGCGTCATCTTTAATTACTTCATCCGCCCGCACTACATAGGCACCACGCAAACGAACTTCACCACCTGTGACCATCCGTTTGTATTTTTTATTGGCTTCTTCCCTAAAATCAGCGCGGTCAATATAAATCACTTTGCCAAATGGCACCTTGCGGCTACCCATGGACTCTTCTTTCGGGTGATTATGCACTTCAAGCCACTCAATCTTGTCGGCCGGATAGTTGCTTAAGGTAATTTTCAGCGGATCAATGACAGCCATGGCGCGTGGCGCATGGGCATCTAAATCTTCGCGGATACAAGCATCCAAAGCGCTTGCTTCAATCATATTGTCCTGTTTGGTGATACCAATACGTTTGGCAAATTCACGCAAAGACGCCGGTGTATAACCACGGCGGCGCAAACCGGCAATGGTTGGCATGCGCGGGTCGTCCCAGCCAGACACATGGCCACCTTCCACCAGGGTGTGCAACTTACGTTTACTCATCACCTGATATTCCAGGTTCAGACGGGAAAACTCAATTTGCTGCGGGTGGCAGTTGATGGTGATGTTATCCAGAATCCAGTCGTACAAACGGCGGTTATCCTGGAATTCCAGCGTACAAAGTGAATGGGTAATGCCTTCGAGCGCATCAGATATACAATGCGTGAAGTCGTACATAGGGTAAATGCACCACTTGTCACCGGTTTGATGGTGATGGGCAAATTTCACACGGTAAATCACCGGGTCACGCATACAGATAAATGGCGAACTCATATCAATTTTGGCGCGCAGTGAACATTCACCTTCTTTAAAACCACCGGCACGCATTTTTTCAAACAGCGCCAGGTTTTCAGCAGGTGAAGTGTCGCGGTACGGGCTGTGTTTGCCAGGCTCAGTTAAGCTGCCACGGTACTGGCGCATTTCTTCGGCGTTTAAAAAACACACATAAGCCAGACCTTTGTTAATCAGCTCAACGGCGTAACCATACAAAGCGTCAAAATAATCAGAAGAATAACGCACTGCGCCATCCCACTGAAAACCCAGCCAGTTCACGTCGTTCTGGATTGAATTGACAAAATCGATGTTTTCTTTTTCCGGGTTGGTGTCGTCAAAACGCAGGTTACACTTGCCCTGATAATCTTCGGCAATACCAAAATTTAAACAAATTGATTTGGCATGACCAATGTGCAGATAACCATTTGGCTCAGGCGGAAAGCGGGTTTGCACTGTGTTGTGTTTGCCGGAAGCTAAATCGGCATCAATAATTTGCCGGATAAAATTGGTGGGGCGTGTTTCGATGTCCGCCATATAAATCAGATCCTTGTGTGTCGACAAAAATAAAGGAAGAAAAAATTCAGTTGGCCGCATTATAACAGCAACAAAAGCGCTGACCAGTAGCGCGTTAGGCTTTGCCGGTTTTTGTTAGCACACTTTACAACTGCAGCAATAAAAAGGGCTGCCCGAATGGCAGCCCTGGTCTATTCAGCCAATGAAAGCGGATTAATATTTTGCTGCTTGATCAGCCGCCGGCAAAGTGGCCTGGATAAACTCACGCAGGTCCTGATTGGACTGTTTTAAATCTTCATAGCGCAAATACATCATATGACCGCTGCGATAGCCTTTAAAACTCAGGCGGTTTTTCATTTTGCCGCTAGGGTCTAACTGCCACATGCTGTATTTGGCATCAAAATAGTTGGTAGCACCGTCATAATAACCGGACTGGATCATCACATGTAAAAACGGGTTTTGCGCCATGGCCTGACGTAAGTTCTCACCTGTGTTGTCGTCGCTGTTATCCCAGGGGCGTACCGGGCCAAACATATTGTATTTAACGTCGGTTTTGTAATTGAGCTCAGTGCGCAGATAATGGTTAATGGCCGGCGTAAAAGAATGCAGCCAGGACGTCAGCTCCGCATTAAAATCCGGACTGTCGCCGGCATCCCGCCGGTCGATACCAATATAACGTGAGTCTAACCGGCCTACCGTTTGGCCACGGTCGCGCAGCAATTCTTTCCAGAAAAAGTCATTTGGAATATCCAGATTGTTCTGCTGCACCGCCTGCAAAGATAAACCGGCATACTGCGCCACCTGACGGGCGATCTGGTCTTTTTCTTCAGCACTGATAAAAGCTCCTTTGGCCAGCGCTGGCAGATACTGATTAATGGTGAAATCTTCAACCTTTGGCAGTAAATCCATTAAATCCAGCTGCTGCAGCTCAGGGCTGAGTTTTTTGTGATACCAGGCAGTGGCGGCAAAATAAGGTAAACGGTTGGCCACATCCACCGGGCCTTCCCGTTTAATGCCAATTTCGGTTGGGGACACCAGCACCACACCATTTAAATACATCCACTGCATATTTTGCAGCGCCAGTGCCAGGCCAGACACCCGCGTGGTGCCGTAGCTTTCACCAATCAGATACTTAGGTGACTGCCAGCGCTCGTTGCGGGTGACAAAAGTATTGATCCACTCAGCCAGATATTTGACGTCGGCATTGACACCAAAAAACATTTTGGCCTGCTCGTCTTTACTCATCATCTTGCCGTCTTTACCCGGCAGCACCCGTGAATAAGCGGTGTTTACCGGATTCACAAACACGATGTCGGCGGTGTCCAGCACCGAATAAGGGTTTTGTTTGGTGCCATAAGGCTGCAGCGGATAACCTTCGCTGTCGACATTCAGCGCTTTCGGGCCTGTGTACGCAATCTGCATCCAGACCGAGGCTGAGCCTGGGCCGCCATTAAAGGAAATTAATAAAGGTCTTTTGCTTTTATCTTTAATGTCGGTGCGCTGGTAATAGGTGTAAAACACAGTGGCGACGGCTTGGCCTTCGTCATTCCACACCGGCTGGGTGCCTGTGGTGGCGCTGTAAGGAAAGGAGTTGTCGTTCACTGTGGTTTTATGTTGGGTCACCACCACTTCATCGGCGGCAATTTGCCGATCGTTGCTGGCGGCACTGTCGTTTTTAGCCGTTGCCGGCAGCGCCAAAAACCAGCAAGCGCTTAATATTAAAAGTTTTGTTTTCATCTGAGTCCGGGATCTATCTCTGGTTTGTTGTTCTCCCGGTGTAGCACCGGGCCCTTGGTTCATCAGTTTATTATTAAACTGAAGTTTTCCATCAACAACAAAAGAGTTGAGACTATCTGCTGCAAAACAGGT
>FWWM01007237.1_pt1 | contig 22477 bp, 12 predicted proteins | sample 2228351 | NCBI WGS metagenome assembly FWWM01 (sample SAMEA103939774, study PRJEB20133) | metagenome
TAGCAACCTGCGCCTTAGCGCATAACCTTTGGCAGCGACTCCGCGCTGCCAAAAAATTCGTGCTCTATGAACTTTGCAACATCACCACACAATCACAAGCTTTATTAATGACTGCCGGTTTCTGCGCGTCCTCGTCGTGAGGTGAGTGAATGACTGATTACGTACCGTGCAGCAGGGATATTTATCAACGTGTTTACAAAGTAGCAACAGACGCAAAACTGCAGAAGGACCTGACACGCAACATAATAATCGCAGGAATGAGAATAATACAGTCAACCGGAGCACAGCAAAAAAAGACAAGGATAACACCAAACCACCTTGTTGACCTGCTTGAACTTCTCTATGCTAAAACAGGCAACCAGTTCACGCCAATAATAACACGCCTTGCCAATGGCGCGCTTTCAGTACCTGAAGAAAGGCTGCGGGAATGGTATGCCACTGCACAACAGATTGCAAACTTTTACACAAGAATCACTCCGGAAGAGCAGAAAAGAATCGGCGACGTGCTGTCAGAAAGCGAAAGCCCTGAGAGCCTGCGCGACAGGGTGACTGCCATGCATCAGGAAGATGTTATGCGACTACTGAAGGAACACTCAAGTAGCGCAAGGGGCAGGAATGGAAGGGTAAGTGAGAACATATTCCCCACAAAAAGCAGATGGATAACGGGCAAATAAAATCATGCCTGACAAATTTCCCTTGCCGCCTTTTGCAGGAATTTCGCAATTTCATCCTTCCATTGTGGTGGAACATTTTTTTCAAACTGCTTAAGCCACTCAATGGTTTCCGGGCGGAGTTCTGTTTTTCCGCCCTCAATAAGCTCGTAAATGTCATACCTTATTTGGGCATCCAGCCCTGTCTTTCTTGCGCAAAGATTAAATTGTTCATAAAGCGCTTTCTTGAGCGCCTTGTCCTGCTCGCTTTTTTTCTGCTCATCCTCCTTCCAGTAGTCCTCGTAGGAGAATCCTGCGGGCTTCAGCTCATCAATAACGCTGAAAAGAAATGACTGAAGTTCAGGAGGCCAGCTTTTCTCTATTTCTGACTTGTGCTTACGGACTGAAGAGATAAATCTCGGGTCAATGTTCTTTCTTTCGCCGTCAATAATCCTAGCAAGCTCTGCTTTTGCAAAGCCCGGCACGCGCTTGAGGTTCCACGCAAGGCGCTTGAGGTGCTCTTTCTCCGCATCGCGTCCTGCCAGTGATTTTTTCACATACTCAAGGGCATCAACTGCCTCAATGCCCTTTCCCCCTATTTTTGCAAGCACCATTTCGTGCATTCGCCTGAGGAATTCGTGCTTGTCCTCAATCTTGAGGATGTCCATATAGCCCTGCAGGGCAAGATTGAATGAGAAAGGCGACGGAATTTTCGTGTCTATCTCGCAGATTGTTATTTCATTGTTTTCAATGGCCCGCAGCACTTTCTTTGTGTTCTCAATGTCCATCAGGTCCTCAAGGCATTCTCGCCTTGCTTCTTTCAGGATGCTGAAGTCAGGATTTATCCTTTTCAAAGCAGACATTAATATCATTGAGCTTACCTGCTGTTTTCCAACGCGCTTCTGCCTGCCCAGATAGTTGCGCAGTATCATCAATGCCCTTGTCGCGCAATGCCTGAAGCGCCTCTTGTAGACCTCGCTTTTGTCAATTGCTGCCTGCATTATTGTGCCGAGCTTGTCTGACTTGATTAATTTCAGTGCTTCAACCGCGCTTATCTTCCTGTCGCCTGATATGTAGAATCCGTTGTCATTGATTCCAAGCTCAACATCCTTGTGAAGGGTCTTTGATATTGCGAAAGCGACTGCGCGCGAAAGGCAGTCATTTACCCTCCTGCCGAACAAGGTGTGGAAGATTATCTTCTTGTCCCGTTCGTCATTGTAGTATTCCACAAGGATTGTCTTGTCATTTGGCATCTTCCTTGCATAATCATACTGTTCGCGGAAATACTCATAAATCGCTTCTGCTGCCCTTGAATCAACATACAGGTATTTGTGAATGAAAGAGATTATTTCCTCGCGACTTACCCTGCTTGCGAATTTTTCAAGCATCAAACGTCTGAATTTTCCTATCTCAAGGGCAAGGTCAAAGCTCAATGGCAGCATTTCACTAACCCAGCTTGGCACTGTCGGGGGGCGGGTTGCAGATGCTGATACCTGCGCAACCATCCCCCTTGAGAACCTGAACTCGTAAGTGTCACCGCCAAGCACGAAAACATCACCCGGCTTGAGCCTTTCCACAAAAGCCTCGTCAAGCTTTCCAATTGTCTGCTCGCCAACCTTGACAGTCACAAAAGTCTCGTCAGGGATTGTGCCAATGTTTGTCATGTAAATGACCCTGCCAAGCTTTCCCCTTCTGCCTATCTTTCCGTCCTTCCTCCATATTTTTGCAAAAATGTAGCGCTCCTCAAGGTCTACAAACTTTCCTGCAAGATAATCAAGGATTTCGTCATAGTCCGTCCAGCTGAGGTTCTTGTAGCAATAGCTTTTCTTTATGAGCCTGAACAGTTCGCGCTCGTCCCAGACCTGCTCCAATGCAATGCCATCTATCTGCTGGGCAAGAACATCTAATGCATTTGCCGGTATGTGGAGCTTGTCAATCTTTTTTTCCACTGCTGATTTCAATAATACTGCGCATTCCACCAAATCGTCGCGGTCCATCACAATTATTCTTCCCTTTACTTTTTCGTGAAGCCTGTGTCCTGCACGACCGGCACGCTGGAGAAATCGGGCGACTGATTTTGGGCTTCCAAGGCAGATGACAAGGTCAATGAAGCCAATGTCAATGCCCAATTCAAGGCTCGTGCTGCACACAACACACTTAAGCTCCCCTTTTCTCAGCCTGTTTTCAAGCCGGTGCCTTAATTCCTTGCTCAAAGAGCCGTGATGGGCTCCGATATTGTCAGTATAATTTTTTGGGAACTTGTGCTTCAGGTGGTCAACAACACGCTCTGTTGCAGCCCTTGTGTTCGTAAAAATCAGGGTTGTCTTGTGCTGCTGCACCAGTTCATCAATTAACTTGTACATTGCGTGATGCATTGAAGCGTGGTCTGAATCAACAAGGTTGCTTACAGGGCTCATAACCTGCAGGTCCATCTGCTTGATGAACTGCACATCAACAATTTTGCACTTTCTTTCATTTCCAACAAGGAAATTCGCGACCTCATTCAGGGGGGCAACAGTCGCTGACAAACCAACACGGCACATCGCAGGGCTCAAGTACTGCAGTCTTTCAAGGCTCAAACTCAGGTGCACCCCCCGCTTGTTCTCAGCAAGGGCGTGAATTTCGTCAACAATGCACCAATCAACCGCCTTGAGGTTATCCCTGAATTTTTCAGAGCTGAGCAGTATGGCAAGACTTTCAGGAGTAGTGATAAGAATATGAGGCACTTTTTTCAGCATTTTCTGCTTTTCAGAATTTGTTGTGTCGCCAGTCCTGACAGCAACCCTGATGCCAAGCTCTCTGCCTGCAATTGCCTCCATTTCCTTCAATGGCTCAACAAGGTTTTTCTGAATGTCGTTGTTTAATGCCTTTAGCGGTGAAATGTAAACGCAATACACCTTGTTCTGCAGGATTCCTTTCTCGGCAGAATCAACAAGCTCGTTTAAGATGCTTAGGAAGCCTGTCAGTGTCTTTGTTGCCCCTGTAGGCGCAGAAACAAGTATGTTCTCGCGCTGATGAATTGGAACAACACCTTGCAATTGTGGCAGGGAGAAACTTTCAAAGCGGGAAAAAAACCATTTCTTCACAGTCGGGTTTAAGATATTTTCAACTACTTCTTTCTCAAACGGATTTTCCTGTGTCAATATCAAGTTATTTTCTTTCATATTGAAAATAAATGTTTGTGACCTTCATACAATCTAAATATATTGACGAGAACAAATAATAGGTAGAGCGGTGGCTTATATAATTTGTGACTCTAAGAAAGGGTGTCCAGTGGAAAAATCACGCCCTGAAATAAACACCCACAAAACGCTTAAGGCACAACAGGAATGAGTTCTTGTGCTCAGCGTGAAAGCCGTGCTCTGGAAGGGCTTCTGTGAATGCTGCAAGGTTAATTTTATGGCAGTCGAACAACGTGTCGATTTTCTTGAATTTCCTCAGCTTGGCAAGAGTTTCATCACGAACATTGCAAATGGTCGGGTTGTTGCCGAACTGCATTTTAATCTCAAACCTCGAGCGCGAATAACTTGCATAAAAAGGCAAAGGAGTGTCCATCAGGATTCCTTTTCTGTATAACTGGTAGACTTCTCCGTGCACCCTCATTTCCTGCGCAACAGGGTCAGGAACTGAAGTGTTGTTGTCTGCCAGTTTCCACACATATTTTGCCATTCACTCATCACTGCCTTTCTGTCTTGTTTTTCTCACGCAACCCTGTTGTCTCAGAACTGCAAAACGCTCACGCAAATAATGCATTTATTAATGTTGTGGAACTGAAAGCCAGAATGATGCTTATCAGGAAAACAACCACGTAAACAACCTTGTTCCATGCCCAGACCTTGCTGCCATCAATGCCGGGCAGTGGCAGCATGTTGAAAAAACCAAGGAAGAAGTTGATCATCATGCCGTAATTGCCAACAGGCTTTAGCCCTGAAGGAAGCACAAACAACAAAGCAGCAAACACAAAGCCAAGAACAAGATTAGTCAATGGACCTGCAAGTGCGATGATGCCGTTCTTTCTGACAGTGACGTGGTTTCTGATGAATACGCCGCCGGGCGCTGCAAGGATAAAACCAAAAAAGCTGAAAACAATCATCAATCCAAGCATGAAATCATTAGCCCTGAATTCAGCCCAGCAATGGTACTTCTGGGCAACGTATTTGTGCATAAGCTCGTGCCCGAGGAATCCAATTCCTGCTGTCAGAGCAGAAAAGGCAACAGCAATCCCAAACCTGTAATCAAGCGAGAATCCCACAAACATTATGGCAAACGCAATGCTGACCAGAAGCCACGCCCTTAACAAATGCCTTAACTCTGTCTGTGAAAAACGCATCACAATCCCTCCAGCAGGCTGCCGTTCAATGGGGCACGATGTCTTACGGTCGAGTAATTTGAGGAATATCTTCCAAAATGCACAACGCCATCAGCACCACAACCCTCAACCTGCATTCTCAAATCCAACCCCTGCTTATAATTGTGTCGTTCAAAGAATGAAATGCAAATGTCAGAGATTTCCTTCAGGCTCAGAGGAACAGGGTTTGGAAAGTGCTTGTCACCCGTCACAACCATTGGGACTTCCACGTCCTTGCAGTTTTCTGTATAGAAAACGACTTTGTGAGGAGACGCTTTGTAAGAAATTGCAAGACAAGGGTGCTCAAATTCCTGAGAAAAATCCTTCTTTTTCAGGCTTGGCAAATCATTTGGCAACATGAACAAATCGCCTATCAGGGCAGAGTACCTGCCCCTTATCCTGTCCGAGTACTTGTAAATTGCAGGGTTTCCCTTCCTGCCTTTTTCCCACGCGTTCACGATTGCAAGCGCATACAACTTCCTGATGCGCTCGTGCAGTATTTCAGGATTAATAATGCAACCCTGCGGCTTAGTCCTGTAACCAGGCGCTTCTCCAAGCAGCTGGTTATATTCTGAACTGAAATTGGCGCAATCATTAATTGTTCTTAACGCAAAGTCCCTTACCCGTTCTATGAATTCCGGCAAAAACCTTGTCCGCGGCATTACCTCAGAATTATAATAGGCATATACCAGTGATGAGTTACAGGGCACTGTGTGCTTGACAAAGCCAAAGGATGCCCCTGCCTCACCAAGAAAATAAACAAGGAGCTTGTTGAGTTCCTGCTTTACGCCTGCCATTCTTCACACCCCTGTCAGTTCCTCAACCTTATCGTCAACAAGCAATGTGTTCTCGTGGACCGCGACCATTCCCCTGTTTTTTTCCACAAGAGGAGGATAGTTGTGCAGGCAGCCGGCAAGGTTAAGCTCCCTTATTGCAAGGCTTGCCCTTCCTGCCCCGAATGTCTTTGCCAGCCACCTTGTCGTGAATGGAAGACTGCCGTATGCCTCGCTGATGAATTTCATTGCATCCCTCGCGTAAGGCGACCTCACCGGCTTTTTGTGCAGGAGCGAGAAAATGTTTGAGCGTTCTGATTCCTCAACCACGCCCGCGCCTGTTGTGGTAAAAGGCTCAATCGCAATAACCTGCCCTTTTTGCAGCGTTATCTCTGATTCCATCCTGACATTAGGTATTGATGGCTGGTCGTGAATGACAAAAGGGCTTAACGTGTGTCCCGAAAGGTTTCTCACAGGGGCAAATCCTGCTGAAACAATCACTTCCTGTATAGCACTGCCAATATCGCCAATGTTTGCGCCCACAGCAACAACCTTTTTTGCAGCTTCGTAAGCCTCCTTTGCTGTTTTTACAAGGTCAGAATACTTGCCAGAAAGGTCTATTGTGAGTGCGCAGTCGCCTATGCAGCCGTTTATGTGCGCACCAACATCAAGGCAGATGAGCTTGTCGTCGCAAATAGTGTTGTCATCTGCGTCTGGCGTGAAATGGGCTGCCACCTCATTGCAGCCAACCTGAACAGGCCATGCGGGCTTTGCACCGAGCTCTATTAATTTTTGCTCAACAAGCTCGCAAACATCCCTCAACAGAGCTTCTTTCCTGACAAGCCTTGCACCATACTGCAATGCCTCAGCAGCTATCCTGCCTGCCTTTCTCCACTCACCCACGTTCTCAGGCGTGACCAACTCCATCAGCAAAGGGTTTGGATTTGCGGTTTAAATTGATTGCGGTCACGATCGCGCTGCGTGCCAGAAAAAAAGAAGTTTCAGCTGAGCAAATAGCTGATTTCATTGACAAGCAGGTCTGCATAGCTGATTTTCTCGCCGGCAGCAATCCTTTTTGCAGTCCCATGCACGATACTTTCAAGCTGAACAAAGGGAAATTGCTTTTCTGATTTTTGTATTCCTGCAAGACCAGATGACAATTCCAGAATTTTCTCTACAGGAACACCATCTGAATACTGCCTTCCCTGCACCATTGCAAGAACAAGGGCATAACGCGCAAGCCCTGCATTCTCAGGATGGAGGGAGTTGATTACTTGCAAATCCTCAGCAAACCTTTTATTTTGCTTCTCTGTTCTTGATGAATAAAACTGATTCCATGCTTCAGTTACATCCTTAACAGAGGGCTTTGTCCGATAGAAAAAACTGAAAGAAATGCCCCGCATAAAGTCATCAAGCCAGTCTGCCATTTTCAGTAAAGCACCCCTACAAGAACCCTCCTGACCATATTAAACCTTACTTTTACCGGGTCAGGGGCTGGATTGTTGTCGCCCTTTACAATCGCGTACCAGCCTTTTTCATCATTGCCTGTCTGGATTACGCGGTGGATTATCACGCCATAAGCGCCTGAATCATAGCTGATTATGTCACCGACCTGAATTTCACCAGGTGTCAGGGGAACTATCTGTATTGCCTGCGAGCCGTCGTCAAGAAGAGGGTCCATAGAGTTCGTGTCTGTAAAGATTGCAGTCTCATAGCTCCTGCCGGGGATGCCAGCTATTACAACCATGCGGTCTGTAACGTGGACGTCCTCGAGCTTCAGCCTGTCCGCAGGAGACGCCCTTTCGCGCGGCTCAATGATGTCATAAGAGGGAGTGACTGCGGCTGCCTCAGCACCTGAAAGAGGCTCTGCATTTGCAGTCCCAAGGCTTGTGAAGAAGGCATTTGAGAGCCACCCGAGTACAAAGACCGCCATTGCCAGAACAATAAGCTTCTTTATCATACATCCCCCAATATAGTCACTTATTAGTGACAACCCCTTTATAAAGCTTCGCTTTTTGTGTTTATCAAGCAGTAGTAATATAAAGGGGTTGATTGATACAGGGCGGTATGAGCATTGACACTGTTGCCCTTCTGGCGTTTATTGCACTCCTGGCTGCATTTTTGCTGCTCTCAAGGAAGAACCTCAAAGTCCATTCGTTCCTGAAAGTCTTCTATTTCTGCATGTACAGGACAAGGCTTGGAATGAAGGCAATGGACAGGATAGCCGCAAGGCACGGGAACCTGCTAAAAAAGCTCGGCTATGTGATGATTCCTGCCTGCTTTATCGGAATGCTTGTCATGATAGAGGAGCTTGTGCGCGGGCTCGTCCTGCTCATAAACAAGGCAAACGCGCTCACGGTCGGCGTGGTGCTCCCAATACAGGCAAAAGGCGTGTTTTACGTGCCGTTCTTTTACTGGATTATCAGCATTGCATTCATAATGCTCGTGCACGAGTTCTCGCACGGAGTGGTTGCAAGGGCTCACAATGCAAGGATTAAGTCAACAGGATTTGCATTCCTCGGCGCCATAATCCCCATAGTGCCAGGAGCCTTTGTCGAAATAGACGAAAACCACCTCGCAAATAAATCAAGATTTGCCCAGCTCAGCGTTTTCTCTGCAGGACCATTTGCAAATATTGCCTTTGGGCTGTTGTTCTGGGCAGTTTTCCTCGGAATGCAGAACCTGGCAGGGGGGCTGGCAGGTATCTGGGCTTCTGCATTCAAATGGCTGCTTGGGCTTGTGTTCTGGCTGTTCGCGCTCAACCTCGGAGTCGGGCTCTTTAACCTTGTGCCGCTCGGGCCCATTGACGGCGGAAGAATGCTCCACACAACATTAGAGCATTTTGTGCGCCACAGGCACGCAAAAAGGGTCTGGCACACAGTAAGCGCCGTCATGCTCGCAATAATAGCAGTGACTGTGATTTCTGCGTTTTTGTAAAGGAATATCTTAAGACAAAAAACAACTAACAACAGCGCCGTACCGGCGCAGATACATAACGATTGTTCACTGCCATTAAATTATTATCGACAAATTTGCGCGGCATAACGGAGTTAGCAGCGCTGAATGATGAGTGTCTCGTTTCGTTAATTAGGAATTCGTGATTGATAAAAACTCAAAAGAAGAAAAAAAGACTGCTTTTTTCAGCAGCCTTGGTTTATGTATGACAGTTCTGTGCTCCAGTAGCTGGGCAGGGTGTCCCACGGGTTGGGCAGGACATCATTTGTCACATACACGTAGCCGGCATTGTTGTTCTTTGACCTCGTTATTGCGCTCTTCATGTTCTTTGATGATGAAGTCGCGTACACGAGGTGTGTGAATTTTGATGCAGGATAATTGAACACCCAGCTCGGAGCACTCCAGGTCTTGTACGTGTTGTATGTTCCTTCAAATATCACCGTGGTGTTGCTGATGTTTATGTAGCCCTGGTCAGGGACAGTTCCGGGATTGAGAGCCACAAACGCGCCCGGATTTTGCCTGACATAACTTGTTATGTTCTGGTAGTACGGCAATGCTGCAACACTGCTGTTTACCTCATCAAAGAATATCCCGCTCACATTATACCACTGATAATAAAGGTCAACCTCCCCCTTTACAGTATCAATGTCCCTCTGGCTGTAGCTCGTATGCACATAACCAATCACCTTTATCCCTGCATTCCTTGCATTCTGGACCGCTGTCACGTAGTCAGAATTCTGGCTTGAGCCGGGCCCGCTCGCAGGATTCATAATCATGACATCAACCACCGGCGCCCCTGAAATTGCCTGGGTCCATAAAGAGCCCGGATAAAAATATGCCGGAATGAACATCTTCTGGCACAATTGGGCTCTTGCCGGCGGTGACTTTGCAGCCACCAAGAAAACAAACAGCGCCAAAAACAAAGCGCACTTCAAAACTGTCTTACACAAATCATTTTTCATATTACTCATCACCTCATTGTTTTATTTCACTTAAAACGTGTAATTCACAAGCAACGCAGGCCTTCGCGAGGCATTTGAGCAGTCACTGCTTGAAAAGTCCTTGCGGTTGTTGGCAGACTGGGAAACAAGAATAAGCCCGTAATTCGGATAAGTGCTGTTGTGCCAGGACCCCACAAGCCCTGTGACATCCCAATAATAATATTTTCTTGACGCACCTACAGGTGTTGAAGCCCATACTGTCCCATTGTAATCCCCGCCTGCTGTTGTCCAGCTGTGCGAGCCGTCATACTTGTTCCAGGTCACATTGTTCTCATACCACTGCCTTGTCAGCCTGTAAACATTGACGTTGTTGTTATTGGTTTTTTGCACGCTCGGCACGTAAAGCCGCATTATTGCACTTGAAATTACTGCATCCTGCGGAATGCTGCTCAAATTCCAGCCAATCAATGTCCTTAGGGAGTTCGTCTGCACTTTCAAGGGGTCAGCAGTGCCATAATTAGTGTTCGGGCTTGATGAAGAAATGTAAGCATCCTTCCCCTCAGCAGCGTCCGGCTGGATTGCAATGCTGAAATTCCTGCCGATGATTTCAAGGGCGAATTGAGATACTGTTTCAGGAACATCCTCTGCAACAACAGAAACATTTGCGCTGAAATTCCCAACAGCAGAGGAATTAAGCATCCAGCTCAGTGTTTCTGACGAGCCCGACCCAATTGTTCCTGCTGATTGCAACGCATTGCCGATTATTGACAATTCTGGCGGCACCTGCAGGGTGGCATTAACGCCATTTGCATCACCGCTTCCAATGTTTGATATTGTGACGTTCACGACGAAAAGCCTTCCAACAATGCTTTGAGATGGCGCAATGACATTTGTTTTTAAAAAAGGGCTCCCAACCCAGTCCCTGCTAAGATTGACCGCAGCCCATGCATCAATCCTGCCTGCGCCCTGCGTGTTACGGTCATACCCAAGGTCCACAGATGTCAGGTTAATAATCTGCTTGACATCAAAAGGAAGAAGTGTCTTTTGCTGAAGCATCAAGGCGGCAACACCTGCAACATAAGGCGATGCCATCGATGTCCCGTCATAACCGTAACCAAAACTCACACCATCATTTGATGCGGCAGCTATATCGACACCCGGCGCAACAACATCCGGCTTCTCAAGCCCGTAGTCAGTAGGTCCCCTGGAAGAGAAATCTGCGATTGAGTCTCCATCAGAAGCACCGACAGTGAGGGCATTCTCTGCACACCCCGGCGTCCAGATCGACTGGCCGCTGGGACCACCATTTCCTGCTGCAACAACAATCGTGACATTCTTTCCGCTGGCATTCACGGCATTTGCAGTAATACTCTGATAACAGGACGATACCGCTCCACCCACGCTCATTTGTATAACTTGTGCGCCATGCTCAATAGACCATTCCATGGCCGCAATGATGCTGGATGCTGTCGCCCCGCACCTACGCGGTTCGTTGTTTATCACTTTTCCAACCTTTGCATTAAACAGCTTTGCACCGGGCGCAACACCCCTGTAAGTTTCGTCAATGCACCCAACAACACACGCAACAGGGGTGCCGTGATCGCAGAGGTCATCAGTTGTTCCCTCCCCGGCAAAGTCATACTCAAGTATTACCTGCCCTGCAAGAGCAGGATGGGACTTGTTTATCCCCGTGTCTATTATCGAGACATTTATCCCCGACCCATTCCCAAAATCAGCCCATGCCGCTGTTGCATTAATAAGCGGCACTGTTTCATCAAGGGACACAGCAAGAATCTCATCTTCCCACAAATAATCGATTTCCGCAATTCTTGCAATCTCGCCGAGTGAGTCAGCAGGGCATTCTGCGCTGATGCTATTTACGGACTTTAGCAAATGCCTTGACCTGCAGCCAAAAGCCTTAAGACCATTCTTGTCAGGCGTTGTTCCCTCAGAATATTGTATTATTACAGGAACAAGTTCTGCGCCTTTTGCTTTCCTCAGCGCAGGATGAACCTTATCCTTGAAATCCTTCTCTGCAGCAACACAAAAAGCAGACAAAGCCAAAAAAACAACAAGCCCGATTGCAATCAGTTGTTTCAGCGGCCCTCACCTCTCTTTTTTTAACGCCACATTCAAACAAGGCTATAAAATAATTCGTATTAACTAAGTAGTAAAAATGAAAGTGCTACAAATGAAGTAAAAAAAGAAAGGATTTTATACCCTTTTTCGCAGATTCCTGAAACATTGGGGGAGTAAATGCTACATACAAAGTATTCACTCTACTCAATAGTGAAGCAGTACTACAAAAAGAGTAAGTGGTTGTGTGGTTTGGGAAAAAGAAAAAGGGGAAAACAGGATAAAAGAGCTACAAAAGGAGATAGCAAAGCTTTCTCCAGAAGAGCTCAAAAAAATACACTCTCACATACAGACAGAACTAACCAAAAAACAGAACAAATTCCCTGAACACATCCCTGTCTCAATATTCTCAACCCGGCTAAGCCCTGCAGAAGCAGTTGTCAAGTACCTCAAGGAAAACCACGGGCTTGCATTCTGCGAAATCGCGAAGCTCATAAACAGGGACCAGCGCGGAATCTGGGGCTCTTACGCAAGGGCAATGCGCAAGCATCCCAGCGCATTTGAGCTGAGCTCTGTTGTCCACGCAATCCCGATTTCCTGCCTTAATGACCGCTCAAGGTCAATACTTGAGCACGTTGTCACGCACTTGAAAGACGACAAAGGGCTCAAGCCTGCACAAATCTGCTCATTGCTCAACAAGAAGCCCAGCACGATATGGACTGCGTACCAGCGCAGCAGGAGGAAACAGAATGAATAAGCTCCTCGTCTGCCTGGTTTTGTTTGTAGCCATATTAAGCGTGAGCGCAACAAGTGTTGATGACTTCTCAGACTTTGCAAATATGCTGAAAGACCCTGCTCCGAAGCCTGTGGAGCAGCCAGCGCCTCAGCCTGCGGTTGTTACACCGCCCCCTGCACCTGCTCCAGCTGCAGCTCTGCCTCCGAAACCAACTCCGCCGCCAGCGCCAAAAGAAATCGTCATTGAGTCAAAGCCGGTTCCTGCAACCACACAGCCGGCAAAGCAACCTGCAGAGCAGCAAGCGCCAGTAGTAATTGTCATAAATGCAACAGCGCCTGCAAAAACAGAACCAAAGCCAGTGTCAGTACCTGCACCAGCGCCAGTAAAGCCGGTGCAAGCTCCTGCGACTGTTGCTCCAAAGCCTGCTCAGATTGCTGTGCCAGTTCCTGCACCCGTGCCAGCGCCGGTTACTGCACAAGCCACTGCCCCCCAGCAAAAACCAGCTCCAGTACCTGCAGCTCCTGCGACTGTTGCTCCAAACACAAAACCTGCCCCTGCAACGCAACCAGCGCAGGCAGCTTCTGAACCAGACATATTTGCAGGAGAGACAGACGCGCTTGTTAATCCTCCTGAGCTCATGATTGAAGACCACACAGGAGCCAAAAGAAAAGAGGTGAAGGCAGTAATCACTGACCCTGAGACAGGAAAGCCAGCAAAGCTTGCAAGAAACAAGAGATACAACATTGCGCTTAACCTGTCAGAAGGCAGGAAAATAACAATAAGAAACGTCCTTGTAAAAGAGGCAGAACTGCCAATCCGCATTGAAGACGTTGGAAAAATAAAAGGATTCAAGACCGTCACGGCAATAGACCTTTCAAATCTTGATTTTGCAAACGCAACATTCTCATTAAAGACAAGTGGTTATGAATTGTTCAAGTGCAAGGAATGGAATTTCACAGCCCAGTCGTGCACTGGCAGCTGGGTAAAGATAAAAGACACAATTCCAGGCAGGACATATTCTATCAGAATCGGGCCAAATGACCCTGCGCTTGCTGAATCAGACGGCGTGTTCTTTGACGGCTTTGAAAACGGATTCGCACCAAACAACTGGACAATAAACGGAACAGGAAACAAATGGACAACCACAACAACAAACCCATACAACGGAACAACACACGCACAAGCAAGACAGCCCATAACAGGAACAACAATGCGCATAAACATAAGCACACAAAACCACACCGCAATAAGCGTGAGTTACGCGCGAAGGCTTGTCGGAATCGACCCTGGAGACGAATTCCAAACAAGATGGTACAACGGAACAACATGGCAAGTGCTTGAAGCAACAGGAAGCACCTCTGCAAACGACGCAAAATACATAATAAAAAACCACACACTAGACCCCAGCGCAGACAACAACACCAAATTCGCACTAGAATTCACCTGCCAGGCAAACCTTGCAAACGAATACTGCCGCGTCGATGACGTGCGCGTAAACAGCACCGCCGGCGAAGACAAAAACCCGCCAACAGTCTGGTGGACAAACACCAGCAGCACAACACCATTCGTCGGAAACTCATTCTGCATCCTCGCAAACATAACAGACAAATCAGGAATAAAATCAGCCATTGCAACAATCAAACTACCAAACAACACAAACACAACACTACAACTATACGACGACCTCACGTGCAACAGCGAACCAAATGACGGAGTCTATTCCAACCACATTATTGTCCCGCTTGAAGGAGAATACAACTGGACAACAATCACCACAACAGACAACAAAAACAACACAGCACAAACAAACATAGGAACAACATTCCAAGGAACACTGCCATTCCCACAACTACCAAACCAAATACCCCCCAATCTCTCACGCTACCACAACAGCACAATAATACCCCCGGAACTCATCAACACCTCAAACAACGTCTACGCAACACAAACCCTGCCAAAAAACACCAACACTTACGCACACTTCAACTGGAGCCTCAACATTACAGGCGAGGTTACTGCAATCAATGTTACAATAGAGCATCGTTATGATGGAACTGCAGGAATGACTGCGACGTTACAAGCAAAGAACAGCACGGGATGGCAGAACATTTGCAGTCTTAGCATTGCTACCAGCGATACCATAAACACGTGTGACTTAGCAGGATTCATTAATGGCAATGCCAGCAAGCTGAACAGTCTTGAGCTCAGAATTTCAGTCACGACAGGAAACCAGAACAGGGTGCAATACCTGGACCACGTTGTGCTCGAGTACGAAGCAGCCCCGCCCGGCACGCTCACAAAATGCAGCGACCTGAACCAGTCAAAAACACTCCAAAAAGACATAACATCAGCCACCACCTGCATCACAATCGGCGCAGACAATATAGAACTTGACTGCAACGGCCACACAATAAACTACAACTCACAAGGACAATGGGGTGAAGGAATAACCGCAACAGGCAAGAAAAACATCACAATAAAAAACTGCATAATCCGCGACACAAACGCATCAGGCGCAAGCAGCAGGGCAATAATCCTTGAAAACGTGAATGAAAGCAGCATAATCAACAACACCCTAATCACAAACGGAACATCATACGTACACGCCCTGCTCATACAAGGAAATTCTGCAAACAACATAATCGCAAACAACACAATCAAAACACACTCAAACGAATCATTCAGCCTCGGCATTTACTTCACACAATCAGCAACAAACAACACAATAACCTCCAACACAATCATCACAAACGGAACAACAAGCAACCACGCAATACTCCTCCAAAACAACGCAACAAAAAACACAATAACAAACAACCAAATACAAACAACAGGAACACAAGAATTCAACACAGGAATCTACCTCCTAAACAACCCCACACAAAACACGATCACAAACAACACCATCAACACAACAGGAACAAACGACAACACAGGAATACTCATCGAGAACAACGCAACAAAAAACCTCATTGAAAACAACACAATCAGGACACGCGGAACAGGGGCATCAAATGAAGGAATCCTGCTAATAGGTCCTTCAAGTGGAAACAACATCACATGGAACACAATAATCACAAACGGCACAATAACAAACCACGGAATACAGCTTGAAAGCAGTGCAAACAGCAACACAATCGCGAACAATACAGTGACTTCAGGGGGAAGCGCAAACCACAATGTAGGAATCCTCCTCCGCTCCGGCTCGCAGAACAATGCAGTCTCAAACAACTCAATAAGCACAACAGGAACAGACAGCAACCACGGCTTCTTCGTGTCAGAAATGTCAGACAACAACAACATCACAATAAACACGATAACCGTCAGCGGAACATCAAGCTACGGCATAGGAATAGAAAACATCAGCACAATCAGCATATTCGGCAACACAATCTGCAATGAAATTGCAGAACTGCACTTGTTCAACATTACAGACATAATACTTGAAGGGGACTTTGGCAATTATTCAATAACAGACACAACCCCCACATTCCAAAAAGCAGGAAAAACAAGGCTGAAATTCAACAAGAAAATAACTGCAAAAGGCAAAAAGCTCGAGTCAGACATTGTCCTGAATGACAACAGCGTATTCGTGAACAACAGCGCGCAGGAATTCAACGTTTCCGCAAACATCACACTCTTTGACATCAATGCAACAGACTTTGTGATTGATGCAGACTTTGACGATGACGGAGTGTTTGAGGAATGCCCGGAAACAATCTGCAGCCTGACAGAAAACAATCAGGCACAGAAATACGCCCAAATAAAGGTGGAACATTTCACAACATACCGCATCCTTCCGGCGCTTGTAAAAATATTCCTAAAACACCCTGCAGAACCCGCCGAAGTATTGCTGAATGAAAGCATAAACCTGACAATAAACATATCACCCGCAGGCTCAAGAAAACTGGACACCGTGCTCGCAAACATAACCCTGCCTGACGGAACAATCAACGAACTCCCCCTCATAAACATTTCAAAAGAAATATTCCAATACCCCCTGACAGCCCATGACATTTCATTGCGCGGGAAATACAACCTCACAATATTTGCGAACGACACAAAGAACATCAAAAACACAACACTGACGTTCTTCGCCCGTAAAGCATACAAAATAATTGACCTTGTAAACAGCACAAATTCCTTTGCAGACTACACAACAACAATCATTTCAAACGAGTCAGGAGTTCTCAACCTCTCAATAACAATCAACAACGAAAGGATAAAGTCGTGCATTGTTGAAAACCACGACGAATCATCGCCACACAGCAGGCTGGCAATTGACAATCTTGGCAGTGAAGGACTGATAATTGCAAGGACTGCCATTGACACCACAAAATTCAACACCACCCAAACAAGCATAATTGTCGAAGCAACAGGAACAAGCATCTTCAAATGCACTGACTGGAACTCGGCAAACAACAAATGTGCTGGCGGATGGCAAAAGAAAACAAGAATAACACCCGGACAACAATACAGCATAAACGTCAAGGACCAAACCACAACCTGCTATGGAGAAGCAAACAATGCACTTGACGTGCTTGACACGAACAACATACTCCAAAGCTTCACCGAATATGCAGAAACAAACCCTGACAACACCAAAAACATAACAACATACATACAAAACCACCCAATCAAAAAAATTGAGATAAAGCACGCAGACACAAGCATTGCAAACGACCTCAAAATAGACACAATCACAATCTCAAAGGAATTCAGAAAAGACATTGTGCAACAATATGCGATTGACACAGGCAGTTTAAGCTTTACAGAAGGAGAAATAACAATCACTGCCAAAGGAACACGCTTAAGGAAGTGCGCACAGTGGAACATCACAGCACAAAAGTGCGACGGAACATGGTCGGACTATATGAACCTGACTCCCGGCCAGCAATACACATTGCCAATCGGGCCAGGAGACCCTGCATTCCAGGAAATAAACGCAACAGACGCATGGCACCTTGACACGAACAGGAACATAATTGAAAACATTTTCAGCGCAGTCTACCAGACTGACAACATCTACTCGCCAAAGATACTGCATAATGAGTATGCACGCGCAAGGTTCTCAAGGAACCTGACAAACAACAACACTATTGACTTTGTGGCGCGCGCATTTGGCTCAGGCGGAGTATACGTTGAAATTTATCCTGCAGGAAGCAACACTGTTGTTGCAAGGTCTGGCTGGATAAATGACACCGCGGCACACTATTACATCAAGCTCGGAATGAATGACAGCGAATCATACGACACCTTTGACCTGAAAACAGTAAGCGACCCAATGAACATCAGCGCATACGTAGAATACGACCTAATTCACGACGAATCAGAGCTTGAACCCGGCATCAAACAGGTTTATCAAGGAAAAAACAACCTGAGCGGCGGAATGACTTTTGTACCAATCGGGGCAGAAATTAATCCTGACCGCTCGATTTTGTTCTTCAGCACAAGAGAATACTACAACAGCCCGACAAACGGTCATGTTGCCGGAACAATCTTCAACTCAACACACATCCAATTCACAAGGCCCGCAGGCGCTGCGCAAGTAACCGTCTTCTGGTACGTTGCAGAATTCAGCACAAACATGAACGTCCAGCGCAACCTGACTCTTGTTGCATCAACAACATCATACATCAAGCTCACCACGCCAATAAATGAAACAGCATCATTCATGGTGCCCGCAGGCTACAACAACACAGGAACAATATGGGGGGAAGATGACTTTGTGAGATACAGGATAGTCAACTCAACAGACATAGAAGTCAGGACCTATGGCGGGACAACAGCAGGAGACGTTGCAGGCTGGCAGGTTGTTGAGTTCAACGGCTCAAAGGTGCAGCGCGGAACAATAGACATGCCCTCAGCAACAAGAGTGCTGCTGGTCAACCTCACAACGCCCCTCAACCTAAGCAGGTCATTCATTCTGGCAAGCTACGGGGTTTCAGGAACAATCAACGGCGCAAACGGCAACATACTATCAAGGCTCGTGAATGAAACACAAATAGAGTTCAACAGGAACGGCACAGGCGTCACGGCATACATTGCATGGGAGGCAGTAGAACTGCCAGAATCAAACATTGTCCAGTATGGAATTGCGGACTTTGACACAACAACAACAGAAATCAATGCCACAATAAACCCAATAAACGTCAGCCAGAGCGTGGCATTTGCATCATCTGCACCAATTGCAGGATTATCAATAGGCAATTCAAGCCTTGTGGGCGATGACAACCCGGGCGCAGGGATGTTTACGCTAAACATAACAAACTCAACCAGCCTGATGGTACGCAGGGAAGCAACAGGAGGTTTTGTGTTATCAGTGCAGTGGTTTGTCATTGACTTTGCCCCGCCATTCGTAAGATACAATTACAGCACAATCAGCATTACAAAAACAGACAATCCGGACCCTGTGAACGCGAGCTCAAACCTCACATACCAGATAACAATAACTGCAGGAGGAAACGGCACATCATACGAAGTCACAGTAAACGACACATACCCACCACAAGTAATCTACCTCACATCACAGCCAGAACCATTAACAGGAACAAACAACACATGGCTCCTGGGCAACCTGACAAACGGAACATCCCTCACAATAAACATAACACTGCTGGTAATGAATGTAAGCTCAGGCACGGTAATAAACAACACTGCAAATGCAACCTACAAGAACGAAACAGGACACACGCTCAGCACAGGTGCAAGACAAAACACAACAGTACTAATACCACCGGGCGTGCTTAACGCAACACTTCTGTCACCCGCACCAGACATTGTGACAAACATAACCCAGAATTCAATCTTCAACATAAGCATAAACATCACCTGCACAGGAGAACCGGGCGCAACCTGCGAAAACGTGTCAGCATTCGCGCTCTACAACACAACATGGTTATTGTCAGGCAATTGGTTCAACACAAGCTTCACGTATAGAATTCCTGTCACAATGACAGAACCTGTCGGCAGACCGCAAAACAACACCCACGTCCTAATCAAAGCAACACTCCCTCCAAACAGGCTGTTCAACGAGAACGGCACAATCCTTGCATGTGGAAACACACAAGTGCCATTTGATGCATACGCAACCAACTACTCAGAAAGCTCTGTCACAGGTCTTGAAGGGCTGGCAGAACTAAACTTCACAGCATTTGAAACAAAAGAATGCCACATCTACTACGACCCATACATCAATGCAACAGAAGCCCAGCCAACACAAACAGGATGGAATTACGCCTGCACCTCACCATACTATTACTGCGGACAACCGGGACTCACAAATGTAACCCCCCAGACAGCAACTGCCTATGGCAATTACTCAAACATAAGCATCAACCCCTTAACCTGCGGGCCTGCAACTGACTATTTCACGCACGCAATATGGTGCTACTTCAAGGCACCCCGCTCAGGAAACATATCATTCGCGCTTGGCTCTGACGATGGCTCAATGCTGTTCATCAACAACTCCCTTGTTGTGGACAACCGCGGATGCCAGCCCACAACGTGCAGGTCAGGAAACACATCAATATTCACCCAAGGCACGTATTACCCGATGAAAATAGCATACGACGAATACGCAGGACAATCAACACTGTACGCAGTATACGACCCAATAACCTGCGCAGGAGTGCCAACAGGAAACTACATAGACACGGAATGCTTCCAATACCTCGGAGATGCATGGCAGATAAACGCAACAACATCACCAGAACAAAACACAAGCCAGGAAACATTCGTGAACATAAGCACGCTATCCGGAGCAACACCATTCTACACAACATCAGCACAACCCCAGAACTGCATACTGCAAACAGGACAATCATGCCAGATAAACTGGACTGTCAATGCAACAGGCACGCCAGAAACAGACTACAAGATAAGGGCAAATGCATCAAGCAACACAAGCGGGGTAATGCCAGTAACAACACAAAACACAACAATCATGATAATCAGGAGAAACAACCCGCCGAACATTACTGCAGTCCTGCTGAACTCAACAAATCCGTGGGTGAATGACACAGACCAAAACCTGACGCGTTACGTCATTAATGCCACAGACCCTGAAAACGACCCTGTCCTCAACATAACAGACTGGCGCGCGAACAATGTGAGCATAGCAGTGCTGAACATGCCGTTTGAAGGCGGCAGCACCAGCACTTTCACAAAAGACTATTCAACACAAGGCAATAATGGAAGCGTGCGCGGAGCTGTCTGGACAGAATCAGGAGGGCATGACGGCAAAGGAGCTTACCTTTTCAATGGAATAAACTCAAACATCAACCTCGGCCAGCCTGAAAGCCTGAACTTCACAGGATTTGCAAACTTCACAATTTCAGCATGGGTAAATGTTGCTGCAAACACAGGAACCCACCGCCCAATCCTTTGCAAGGGAGACTACCAATACTGCCTGAAGCCCCACACCTCAAACACGTTTGAATTCTGCGTGTATGATACCACGTGGAAGTGCATCTATTCAGACAGCACAATCGTGCCAAACACGTGGTACTTTGTTGTGGCACAGACAAACGGCTCAAACATCAGCATGTACATTAATGGTGTCAAGCAGGTGCAGACAAACACTCACACAGGAATCAGCCCAGATGCTTATAACGTGACAATCGGCTGGGACGGCCAGCTCGCAGGAAGATACTTCAACGGCACAATAGACAATATCCACATCTGGAACCGCACACTCAGCATGGAACAAATCCAGGCATTGTACGCAAACAGGACAGACCTCATAGTCAGCCCGGAAACAAGAGAAGGCGAAATCTGGCAGGCATGCGTAACGCCGAACGACAACATGACAGACGGTCCAACAATCTGCAGCAACAACCTGACTATCAGACCAAGACCGCATATTTTTGTCAATTTCACACCACCAACCCCTGAAAACGACACTTACACACTGAACAGAAGCGCAGAAATCAACTTCACAATAGAAAGCACAGGCTCTCTGCAGGAATTCGTTTACAACTGGAACAACACAAACTACACAGTCCTCAATGACTCTCTGGCACTCATGTACAACTTCAACAACCTGACAGCTCTTGGCGAAAACTCAACAACAATCGCAGACCTGTCAAGATACGGAAATACAGGCACTGCTTATGGAGGAGCAACGTGGACAAGCACAGGAAAATACGGCGGTGCATACCAGTTCAACGGCTACAACAGCTACATTAATGCAGGAACCGGAAACAGCCTGAACATCACAGGAGCAATAACAATAATGGCATGGATTAATCCCACACAGCTCGGAAGAGACCAAAAAATTGCAGGAAGACAGGACGGCACATCAGGCGGCTACAAGCTCGGCATATATACAAATGACAAGGTGGAGTTTGAAATACGCAATGCTGCAAACACCGCAACACTTAACAGGGGAGTTGCCGGCGGAACAGTCCTGCAAACAAACACGTGGTATTGCATTGCAGGAGTTTACTCGCAGGCAGGAGGCTACCTTGCAACATACGTGAACGGCGAAATTGACAGGAACCTTTCAACAACAGAAATAATGGCGCCCACAACAGGCAGCTTCATAATCGGAAGGGAGCCGTTCTCATCAGGATACTTCTTCAACGGAACAATAGACGAAGTGCAAGCATGGAACAAAGCAATGACTCCTCACGAAATAAGAGAAGCCTGCATGTACACCCTGCAAAGAAACAACTTAACCAACTGGCACTTCTACGCAAACCAGAGCCTGAACGCAACAGACGGGCTTGACTTCGGAGACTACAATTATTCAGCCTGCGGAAAAGACTTCAAGGACAACATTAACTGCACACCAACAAGAATCCTGCACATCAGACCACGCAACTTCAGCAACACCTCAGTCACAAAAACAGACGACCCTGACCCAGTGAATGCCAGCACCAACCTGACTTATCAGATTAATGTATCAAGCACAGGCAACGGCACAGCATACAACGTAACAATAAACGACACTTATCCCGAGCAAGTCATCTATCTGGCATCACAACCAACACCGG
>FWWM01007241.1_pt1 | contig 22469 bp, 19 predicted proteins | sample 2228351 | NCBI WGS metagenome assembly FWWM01 (sample SAMEA103939774, study PRJEB20133) | metagenome
GCCCATTTAACGATGACTACAGCCCAAACAATTCTGTGTTTATCTTGCTTAACTTCCTAAGCACGGAAGACAATTTTTCCCATTCCCAAGTTAAGATTTTCCCAACACCAGCAAGCAATAAACTTTTTGTGGATTTATCCAACTCGGTTGCTAAATTCAATACTCTTCGAATTCTCGATTTGACTGGAAATGTTCTCTACCAAACTGAACTGAATGAATCGAACCTGTTTGAAATTCCTTTGAATAATTTCTCTTCGGGAACTTATTTTATTAGTCTTTTAGGTAGTGAAATTTCAGTGATTCCATTTATCGTTAACAATTGATGCGTTTTGTTTATATATTTTCTCTAACGATCTTTCTGCAAATTTATCACGCATTTTCGGACGATACATTAGAAGTTAAAACAAAAGAAGTGAGGGTCGAAGCAACTAAAAACGTAACGCGAATCCTCACTTCTTTTTTTCCTTCTAATGTTATGGAATTACAAACCATCTCCACCTTTGGAACAAACAAAGTTGTCGATGCACTCTCCCGTATGCCAGGGGTGCATATCCGAGATTATGGTGGATTAGGAGGCGTAAAAACCATTTCTGTTCGTGGTTTTTCTGCACCAAATACAAGTATTTTTATTGAAGGAACTAAAATCAACACAGCCCAAAATGGTATGTTCGATTTGAGTTTGATTGGGGTCAATCAATTTGAAAGCATCGAATTAATCCGTGGTGGCTCATCCCCTTTTTTTGGTGGCAATAGCACCGCTGGTGTTATAAATTTGACATTAAATTCTGAACCTAAAAACTCCTACAATCTCCTTTTTTCATATTCTTCATTCAATACCTTTAACTTTTCTGCCAAAGCAAATTTTCTTGCTAACCAAAACACCTCCAACCTAATAGGAATTAATATTACCTACTCGGATGGAGATTATCCTTTTCGTAGCACTCAATTTGGAGAAAATAAAATCCTTAACAGAAAAAATGCGTATTTCAAAAGTTTTTCAGGCATTTATAAATTTCACTTAACAAACAACTTGCATTCCTTCGACATTCTAACTATTGTTTCCAAAGTAAATCGTGGCGTTCCTGGTGCAGTGCTTCAAAACATCGTCGAACAAAAAAACACAAAATTAGATGACCAATTCCTCCTTTTCTCTGTATCAACAGGCAGTTATTTCAATGAATTACAAATTAATAACAATATAAATGTAAAATTTCTGGAAAGCTATTTTTTCGACCCTGAGGGATTTGGAATAATCATAAAAAAAAGCAATATATTGTTTATTAACAGAGAAATCAATTTGAGAACCGACATTCGAAATATCAATTCTGGAATATTCACCATTTATTTAGCACCCGAAGTGACTTTTACTGACTTGCGAGGAAATATGCTTCAAAATGAAGTTGGAGATTATGTGAAAAGATTAAACATATCAATGTCGGCTTTAGCTCAAACGGAGTTTCAAGTGAGTAAATTCGTTCTTAATTCGCTTTTTTCGTATAGATTCGATTGGTTTAACAACATTGAATCGCAAAACAGCATTGCAATTGGCACTGATTTGAAATTCAAAAAACACCGCTCGGGATTGAGACTTACTTTAAGCAACAACTTTCGTCCACCTTCTTTCAACGAATTGTATTACCTAAACTACGGCACAGCAAATCTTAAAAGTGAATACTCATTAAATTTAAATGCAGAAATCTACTCCACCCTTATCAAAATTTTTGATATTAAAATTTCATCTTTCGCATACAAAACGAAAAATAAAATAGTCTCATTCCCTAAAACCCCAATTCAATGGATTGCCAAAAATCTTGGCGTTTCGGAAACTTTTGGAATTGAAGCAAATTGCTCATTAAATCACACAATATTTGACGGAAATTTCTCTTTTACTTACCAAAAGGTTATCGATAAAACCAAAGGAACATCCAGCTACAACAAACAATTACCTTATACTCCACATTTTCTTTCAAACTTAAATTTTTCAATTAAATGCGCTAACCATATCTATTTCAATAGCAAAATAAATTACGTTGGGAAAAGGTATTATCTTTCCGATGAATCCAGAAGCTCCGAACTTAACTCATACACAATTTTCAATTTCAAATTATCTTACTTAGTGAATATCTTCGAAAACAAAGCGGGTATAAGTTTTGAAATCGAAAATGCATTCAACGAAGAATACGAAATTTTCAAAAGTTACCCAATGCCGAGGAGGTCAATAAAATTTGAAATTTTCTTTGGTAATTAATTAATTTTTTCAGTAATTTAGTTTTTGTGTTTAATAACTTTAAAGAGGTGATTTATGTTCGGAAAAAAATTTTTTATTCCATTTCTTCTCGCATTTGCTTTTATTTTAATTTCATGTTCCGACGACAACTCGACTAACACCGAGCCTTCGAAGGATAATTATTTTCCCACGACAGTTGGCAGTTGGTGGATTTATAAAAACACCCAACTCGACTCGACTGGAACAAAAGTACCCGAATCGGAAACTTGGGACACAACAAAAATCATTGGAAGCTACAACATCTCGGGGAAAATGGCGTCTGCTTTCGAAAATCGCAGTTCTAACGGTAATGTCGATACTTCTTATTTTTACACCGAAGATGGCAAAATCTATGCCCTTGCTAATTTATTCGATAATGATTTTATTGATTTCGACCCAAGACAGTGGGTTTTAATTGCAGATTTCAATGCAAACTCTTGGGTTATACTTTCGGACACAACACTTGCTTCCCAAGAAATCGATTTTCCAGGTATCGGATTTCTCAAAATTACACCAACTGTTTCAATCACCGGCAAAAAAGGTAACAAATCGAACCTTGCCGTTGGTAAAAAATCAGTTGAATCGCAAGAATTTATCATCACATTTGCCTTTAAATTGAAAATCGAAATTCCGGGTGTTCCTTTTCCTGCAAATGCGACAGTTAATGTAATCAACCGTTACTGGTTTGGTAACCAAGTTGGCCTTGTGCAATCCAAAGTTGAACCCACTGAAATTAATGTCGCAGGAATGTTCCAAGACTGGTTATCAGGAAGTATTCAAGAATTAGAAAGCTACTCAATCAAATAAAAGCCACTTTAATTTGATTATACAATCCCTCGTAGGGGCAATTCATGAATTGCCCCTACAAATGTTTGAAAATGGTTTTGCTGAAAGCATGCTTTTGCCAACAAGCCAAAACTGGCGGTTGAATTGAGGGAAGTTGCAATTTCTGGTGGTTGAATGATAAAAAATAGGGGCAAAGTATGCTGTGCCCCTACATTTGTCGCTTAACCTAATATAACCGACAGAATAAGGAAGAAAAAAATTACTTTGCTACTGCAATTGAAAATTCTTCTTCGAGCTTTTTGTTGTAATTTTTTACTTCACGATTTTTCCAATTACCTTTATGGTAGGCATAAGAAGCAAGAAGTGGAAAGGCAATTGTGGCTTCCGAGAATACCATTTGTTCGAACGTAGTTTGGACTTTGCCCCACGAGCTGGCTTCTTTCAAAGTCGAACCACTTAATCCACCATCGCGTTCGTCGGCAACAGTTATTTGTACAGCATATTTATGCATCTTTGCTTCTACACCTAAAATATCGCAAGCAACAACAACATCCTGAGTAAAATTCTTCGGAACACCGCCACCTATCATCAATATCCCTGTTTCGACAGCCATTATCTTTATCTTTGTCAATTCAAGAAAATCTTTAACTGAATCTATTGAAACCTTCCCTCCTTGCATGTGATATTGGTAGTAAACCAAACCAAAACCAGCAGAACAATCGGAAAAAGCTGGAACAAAAATAGGAACACCTTTTTCGAATGCGGCACGGACAACAGAATTTTCGCCCTTGCCATTTTCGACCAAATACTTGCCCATCTCTACAATAAATTCCCTCGAACTATATGGACGAGGTTTAAGCCGAGAGGCAATTTCGGCAATAGTCATATCGCAAACTCGCAACTCTTCTTCATCGATATAAGTATCGTAGATTCTATCAATCATTAACTCACGCAATTCGTTGTCATCGACAAATGGTGAACCTTGATAATGTTTAAACCCAAGTGCTTCGAAGAAATCTTGGTCGACAATAATTGCACCAGTCGAAACAATAACATCAATCATATTATTGCGAATTAATTCGACAACAATTTGCTTTAAACCAGCACTGAACAAAGAGCCAGCAAGAGTAAGAATAATAGTGCAGTCTTTATCCGCAAGCATCATATCGTAAATTTTCGAAGCCCGAGCAAGATTTCGAGCTTGAAAAGCAGTTCGACCCATTGCTTCGATTAACTCGACAGTGTTAAATTTTTTAATGTCGATGTGTTCGACTATCCTTTCTGGATTTAAAAAATATCTTTTTCGCTCATCCATTATTCACCTCCTTATTTTTGAGAATTTCAGAATATTTATTTAAAAATGTTATTTCTTCCGCTGACAAAGACTCAATTCCCGTTTCGCTGATTTTATCGAGAATTTTGTTCAGCTGCTCTTCGGTAAATTCAAAATCGAAGGAAAGCTTATTTGTGCTGCTTTCCTCGACCATAACATCGACAGAAGATTTAATTTCAGTATCTCGGTTAATCTCTTCAATTTCTTCCAAACGCTTTTTAAATAACTGATACTGCTTAAACCTTTGGCTCATTTGCTCGAAAGCAAAAGTGCGAACTTGGAAATAACTAATTGAACCAAGACAAATACCGCACATCGCAAAAGAAAAAGAAATAACTAAAGTTGAACGCTGATATATAAATGAGTCCACAGTTGCAGCCATTATCCAAAACACAACAACAAAAGCAGTCTGAACCATCGAACGAAACGAAATCGGCTCGTATTGATTAACTATCCGAAAACTAATCAAAAAATAAAGTGTCAAAATGAAAAAAGATATTCCTTCGGTACCACGAAGATAGAAATGTTCTCGGGCAAACAAAGCAGTAATCAAAAGTCCCTGAAATGGAATTAATCCTGAAATCAAAAGTGGAAAGGAATTCTTTTGAATAATAGTTTCGATTCTCGGAGCAATTGTCCAAAAAACATAAATCAAAAGAAAAACTTCGGCAATTGAAAGAGACACAAATGGATAGGTAAGAAGTCGCCAAATCTCCAAATTGTAAAAAATTAATTGTGGATTAAGAGAAAAATAATTGGAAACATTTTCGCCAAGTAAGTAAAATACTACATGGCATGCGAGAAATAAACCCAAAAAAAACTTCGAGTAATAAATTTTTTTGTTAAGTGTTATGACCATTTGTGCTTTTCAATCTTTCAATAATTTCATCGACCTTTTCCATGGTCAAATTTTCGTAATAATCCTCGTTAATAGCAAACATTGGTGCACCACCGCAAGCACCCATACATTCGACTTCCTCCAAGGAGAACAAACCATCGGGGGTAACTTCACCATTTTTAATTCCAAGCTTTTGAGAAATGTGATTGAAAATTTCTTCTCCACCACGTAACATACACGACACATTTGTGCAAACTTGGATATGATAAGTACCTACAGGCTTTTTGTGGTACATCGTGTAAAAACTTACAACTCCTTCGATATGCGAAGGCGGAAGCTGAAGAAGTTCAGACAGATATTCAATAACTTCGGGCGAAATCCATTTAAACTTTTTCTGTGCCATCCAAAGAGCACTCATCAATGCTGCTTTAGGTTCAAGGTAACGAGACTTAATTTCTTCTAACTTCTGCAATTCAGTATCGTCAAATCTCACTTCCATAAAAAAATACTAAATTTTTCAAAAAAACAAAAATACCAAAAAAATGCAAAAATTTCCCCCTAATTTTAGTCTTGTTACGACTTTATGAATTGATGCAATAAAACAATGCATATAAATTCAATAAACTATTAATAATTTCGATTTAAATTATTTCAGCAAGTAATGAAAATATGAAAGCAAAAAGTATTCACAAAGTAAATTCCTTGGAATTCTTTTCACCCGCTAAGGTTAGCAATCAGCATATTCCTTTTGCCGATTTTTCTGTGCCTGCAGGCTTCCCTTCCCCAGCAGAAGAATACCTCGAACCCAAATTGGACTTGAACCAGTATTTAGTCAAACATCCCGCAGCTACTTTTTTCGTTCGTGTTCAGGGCGATTCTATGATTGGCGCTGGAATTCACGACAACGACATTTTGGTTGTCGACCGTGCATTGGAACCCAAAAATGGCGACATTGCCGTGTGCGTTATCGATGGCGAATTTACAGTAAAAAGACTTCAAATAATTGATAACGAAATGTATCTGGCACCCGAAAATGGCAAATACAAACCAATCAAAGTAACTAAATTTCAAGATTTTCAAGTTTGGGGCATTGTAACCTACATCATCCATAGTGCAATATGATAGCATTAGTCGATTGTAACAATTTTTACGTCTCGTGCGAAAGGGTGTTTAATCCTAAATTAGAAAAGAAGCCTGTCGTAGTTCTATCTAACAACGACGGTTGTATTGTTGCCCGCTCCGAAGAAGCCAAGGAATTGGGAATACCAATGGGTGCTCCTCTTTTCGAGTGGAAAGAATTTATCGAAAAACACAAAGTTGAAGTCTTCTCATCAAATTATACTCTCTATGGCGACCTCTCCGAAAGAGTGATGAATACACTTTCCCAATTTTCGCCAGACATCGAAATTTATTCTATCGACGAAGCTTTTATCGACTTAAGTTACCTTTCTTATGTTACAAATTCAAAAGAAAAACTTTTTGAATATGGCACAAAAATTCGTAATACAGTAAAAAAATGGACAGGCATACCTGTCTCCGTTGGCATTGCACCAACGAAGGTATTGTCGAAAGTCGCAGCTAAAAAAGCAAAAAAAAGTAGTGGGGTCTTTATCCTCGTTTCGGGCAAAGACATAGAAGAAGCCCTTTCGAACTTCGATGTGGAAGACATCTGGGGTATTGGTCGTGCATATTCTCGCTTCCTAAAGCGAAATGGTATAAACACAGCCCTTCAACTTGCAAAAGCTAATGACCAATGGGTGCTAAAAAATCTAACTATTGTTGGGCTTCGAATTGTCCAAGAATTACGAGGAACTAAATGCTTGGATGTGGAAATTCAGCCTATCCCCAACAAAGCAATTGGCTCGGCTAAATCCTTTGGCGAACCACTCACAAGTTTTCAGCACATTTTCAATGCCCTAGCCTCTTACATCGATGAATGTGCTCGAAAATTAAGAGCTCAGAACAGCCTTGCAAACATAATTGGTGTTGGTTTAGCAACTAACCCTTTCAATAAAAACGAGCCACAATATTTTAATAGCCGCTTTACTCGCCTACACGTCCCAACTTGCTTTACAAATGAATTAATTACTTATGGTTATCATTTGCTTAAAGATATCTACCGTGAAGGATTTCGTTACAAACGTGTTAGCGTTCTACTAACAGGACTAATACCAAACACAAGCATTCAAACTAGCCTGTTCGATAAATTAGACCGAGCAAAACTTCAAAGATTAACCGAAGTCTATGATTTGCTAAATAAAAAATTTGGCAAAGGAATAATTAAATTTGCTTCGCAAGGCACGAAAAGAACGTGGAAAATGAAGCAAGAGCATCTAACTCCTCACTACACAACATCTTGGGATGATTTACTTACTATTAATCTTGACACAAATTCTTGTAAAACAATAAATTTGAGGTTGAAGTGAAAATATTACTTCTATGCACAGGCAACACTTGCCGTTCGCAGATGGCAGAAAGCATTCTCAGGCAAGCATTCCCTGAATATGAAATTTACTCGGCTGGTTCGCAACCCGAAAGCCAAGTAAATCCTTATGCCCTCGAAGTTATGAAGGAAATCGGAATCGATATTAGCCAAAATAAACCTAAAAGCGTCGACAATTTCCTTAACGACAGATTCGATTATGTCATAACATTGTGTGACAACGCAAGACAAACCTGCCCAACGTTCCTTGGCGAAGTAAAGCATAGAGTACATATTGGATTCGAAGACCCCGCACAAGCCAAAGGAACACGAGAAGAGGTTCTACCAATCTACCGCAAAGTGCGTGACGAAATACAAGAAAAACTAATTGAATTTTTTAAAGAAAATATGTACCATAAAAATAAATAATTTTGTTGTGAATTTTATTTGAAACAAATATGAATAAACTGTTATGAATGACAAATTTTCAGTTTCAAAAAAAGTTATTGACGCAAGCATTTGCCAAATCGCAATTTCTGGTATTCTCGATGCACAAACTGCACCAATTTTGGAAAATGAAATTAGCCAAACTATTAATGACAATTTCTTAAAAATTGTTGTTAACTTCAAGGATTTGGATTACATAAGTAGTGCAGGATTAGGGGTCTTTATTGCATTTATCGAAGAGGTTCGAGAGAAAGGTGGCGATATTAAATTAGTCGAAATGAGTCCAAAAATCTATTCTGTATTCGAATTATTAGGCTTCCCTCTCGTGTTCGACATTCTGCCTTCAAACAAAGATGCTATTTCCAAATTTATGAACAAGAGTTAGATGAAAAATAAAACACTTGAATTTGAAATACACCTTGACCCAAACTTCAATTTTTTAAACACTTATCGAAACCTTGTCTTCGAAAAAGCAAAACAATTTGGTTTCGACGAAATTCAAGCTTTTCACATTTCCATTGCATTCGAAGAAGCCATCACGAACATCTTCAAACATTCATTAAAAGACACTCAAACCAAAATTTTGAAAATAAATATTACTTTCGAAGATAATTCTTTTTCCATTACAATATCCGACGATGGTAAAAGCTTCGACCCAAATACCTTTCCGAATACCGAAATAATTGATTTACTCAAAAACAAGCAGAAAGGTGGGATGGGAATTCTTCTAATGAAAAAAATATTCGACAAAATTGAATATACTCCCAAGTCCAATCAATGTCCTCAAAACAAACTTGTTTTAAAAAAGAGTTTAATTTGAACTAAATTTAGTATTTTTGCTTTTTATATGAACGAGAAGTAAAATATTATGATAAAAGGTTTAATCATTGGTGGATGTTTAATTTTTGCTTTGGTTTTGGGCTTAATTTATCCAATAACAAAATCCAAACCTCTTTGGTGGAAATTAATTGCTTCGGCAATGTTGTTTTTCACAATAATTTTTACTTTCACCCCATATATCGCAGGAAATTTTAAAACATTCACATTTATCAGCCAAAATATTGAAAATTTCAAAGGTCCTATTTTATTCAGCGTTCAAGCTTCATTGGTAGAAAAAGAAGGAAACACAAAAAATAGAATACTCAAAATCTACCATCCCCAATTCCCCGAGAGAATTGAAACACTCGATATACCTGACGATATTGAAGGTCTGTTCGAGCCATATACAAGGTATGTAGGAGAGGTCTCCTACGATATTAAAAATAATCGATTTGTTTTACACAGGTTAATTACCCAAAACCCAATGTTTGTATTGCCCCTTGTACCACAGTTGGGCGAACAAATCAGAATTATGAATTTCCATGTGCCAATGGCTTGGGTAGCCGTGTTATCATATCTGTTTGCTATGTTCTTTGGATTTAAGTATTTAAAAACACGAGATATAACCTACGATTCAATGGCCAGCAGTTCCATTTATCTTGGAACATTGTTTACCATTTTGGCGACTGTCACAGGTATGATTTGGGCAAAATTTAATTGGGGTACATTTTGGAACTGGGACCCTCGGCAAACCACTATTTTCGTTCTGATGTTAATTTACTTTGCTTACTTTGTTTTACGACAAAGTATCGACAACAACGAACTTCGTGCCCGATTAAGTTCAGTCTATTCTATTGTTGCCTTCGTTACTGTTCCATTCCTCGTTTTCATTTTGCCCCGGCTTTTGGAAGGCAATCATCCAGGTTCTGCAAATGACACCACTGCTGGTCCAATTATTAGCCCCAAGGAAGGAACATTAAGCTTGGTCCAAACAGTTGGATTTGCTCTCGGTTTATCGTCCTTTACTTTATTATACTTTTGGATACTAACAATTACTGTTAAAATTAATCTTTTGTTGAACAAATTTAAAGCTCGGAATGTATAACTTTTTGGAACAAAATCAACTTTACGTCGTCCTTATTGTTGTTTTAATTATTTGGCTTGGGTTTGTTATTCTGCTTTTTAGGATTGACAAAAAACTTCAGGTTTTGGAAAAAATCATTGAAAAAAAGCAAAATAATTTTGTTCAAAAACAATAGACAGGTTGGATATGAAAAAATATATTTGGATAACTGCACTTTTAGTAATCTTTTTCATCTTACTTCTTGTCTCATTTAACAAAAGTGCAATTGAATATACCGATTTTTCGAAAGCTTTCGAAAGCAATAAGAAAGTTCAAGTTGTTGGCTCTTGGGCTCGGAATTTACAAACCGAATACAATCCCCAAACTGATGAATTTTCTTTTTATCTCCAAGATAACAAAGGGAAAATTGTTAAGGTTATTCATAAAGGTTCACAGCCTAACAATTTTACAATCGCACCTCAAATCGTGGTTCAAGGCTATGCCAAAGATTCAATATTCTACTCAAATCAAATAATTACAAAATGCCCTTCTAAATATGAAGGCGAAATGGAAATGTTAAACAAATAAAGTGAGTCATCCAAATGTTTGGAAAAATTTTAATTATCGTTGCTTCAGTTTCTTTCTTTGTCTCTTTTCTTTCGCACATATTCAAAGAAAAGAAAGAAAATTCAACAATAAATAACATAGCAAAGTGGAGCTTTTTATTAGGAATTCTCTTCATTGTTTTAGTATCAGTTTATCACCTATTCAATATCTTAACCCACAACTTCCAAATTGCCTATGTTTGGGGTTATTCTTCGAAAAAGCTTCCATTTTTACTTCTAGTTTCCTCTTTCTATGCTGGCCAAGAAGGCTCATTCCTTCTTTTTACCCTCTGGTATGCAATTATCGGAATTATTTTCTATTATTACGTCCAAAAATACAACCTAAATTCTTATCATCTTTCAATTTTTTCTTTCATTTTGTTTTATCTGACACTTTTTTTAATTGCTAAGAGTCCTTTTGCCTCGATTTGGGAAGCATTCCCCGAATCGAACATACCTGCGGATTTTATTCCCCAGGATGGACGAGGATTGAACCCAATTTTGGAGAACTATTGGATTGCTATACATCCTCCAATCCTATTTCTTGGCTATACACTTGTATCATTCCCATTTATTTTTGCTGTTGCTTCGTGGCTTAAAAACGACTTCTCATCTTGGATTAACTATTCAACTCGGTGGGCACTTGTTGGAACTGCCATTCTCGGTTTAGGAATAATGTTAGGCGGATTCTGGGCATACGAAACCTTGGGGTGGGGAGGTTTTTGGGGCTGGGACCCTGTAGAAAACTCTTCCCTTGTTCCTTGGTTATTTGCTATTACTCTTGTGCATACTATTTTACTACACCGAAAAGATAAATCGCTTTTAAAAACAAATTATGTGCTCGCTTGTTTGACCTTTTTATTTGTCATCTATGCTACTTACTTAACCCGAAGTGGAGTTCTTAGCGATACATCTGTCCATTCTTTTGTTGATCCAGGTACAACAATTAACTACCTTATGATTGGGTGGTTGACTTTAACTTTTCTTTTCTTTCTAATTGTATTTATCTTGAAATTAAATAGAATTCCACAAATCGAGCGAAGAGCAACTAATTTCTTTTCCCGTGAATTCTTCGTTATTCTTGGCTCAATCCTACTAGTTGTTTCTTCGATAATTATTATCTTGGGCACGAGTTTACCGATTTTCCAAGGTTGGATTGGTCTTAAAAAAGTTTCTCTCGACCCCGCTTTCTATAATCAATGGATGCTTCCAATTGCTATTCTTATTCTTCTTTCGAATACAATTGCAATTTACTTCCGATGGCGTTCTAGCGAAATTCAAGCGGTTATCAAATCGAACATTATTGATATCATTGTATCGCTCATTGCCACTTTGGTCTTCTTGCTTTTTACTCAGAATATCGTTTATAGCATAGTCTTTTTTGCCAGTGTTTTCACAATAATTTCGAATGGAAAATTTTTGTTTAAGAAAGTGATTAAAAAGTCTTTGAAAATTGGCGCCTTAACCTCACACATTGGTATCGCCTTCTTAATTCTTGGGGCTATGATTTCGGGTGGATTCGAACAAACCAAAACTATTAATTTAATTCAGGGAGAAAAAGCTACGGCTTTTGGCTATCAATTTGAATTGCTTCGAAAAGAACAAATTGAAATCGATAAAGCCGACCGCGAAAAATACAGATTTTATATTAAGATAAGCTCCCAAGACAATAATTCTATTCTGAAACCAATTGTATATTGGAGTGATTTTAACAATTTTGAACAACCATTCTTTGAACCCGATATTAAAACTTACCTTACAAAAGATATTTACATTGCTCCCAAAAATTTTGAATTCACCGATGTTTACCCACCTCTAACTTTAAAAAAGGGCGAAAGTGTTCCAGCGCCTTGGAACGAAAAAGATTCAATCAAATTCCTTGCTTACGATATGAGTTCTATGCACACGGGCAGCACTCAAAATCACTTCATCTTTGGAATAAATGTCGAGTTTATAATCGATGGGCAGAAATATCAAGAAACTATTCAATCCATTATTCATAGCCAAAGGTTTACTTTTAGCCCAATATGGAAAAGCGTCCCAAAGAAGGATTTCCAAATTGGCTTTACTAAATTCTCGCCCAGCGAAAAATTAGAGGATTCCCAAGCCGAATTCTCGTTCGGTAAAGACACATTCGTTGCCGAAGTTACTTTAAAACCATTTATTTTGCTTGTTTGGATTGGTGTTTGCCTAACAGTGCTGGGCTTTTTCTTCTCCTTAAAAAAGAAGAAAGGAAGTTCGACAGAACTTGCTGTGAAAAATACAAATTAGTTAATTGGATGAGGGATATTTACTTTTTTTGTCGATAATAAATAATTCTTTGATTAGTTCGTTATTTCAATTTTATGAATGAGGAGTTATATATGAAAATCGAGCAATTTAAAAACCTAATTTTATTCGTCTCGTTGGCTTTTCTTTTTAATTTAGTCTCCTGCAAAAGCGAAACAAAAATCGACCCAAACAAAGAGAATTATCAAGAAATTTCAGAACTTATTAGCGAAGGTTCAACAAATGCTTACCTTGAACAAAACAATTCCAATGAAATCAAGCCCAAAGTATACTTCCCAATCAATATCATCAACCCGACACGACAGGGTTTCTTTGTCGATTTCACTTTCGAAAAAGATGGAAAGCTTGTAAAATTTTCCGATTACATTAAAAACAAAACCGTTCTGCTGAACTTCTGGGGAACTTGGTGTCTACCCTGTCGACGTGAAATTCCCGACCTCGTGGAAATTGATAAGGAATCTCGGGGCAAAGATTTCGTCGTCGTCGGTATTGTCTTGGAACGTGACATCCAAAATGCTGAAAAAATCGTAAAAGAATTCGCAAAGAAAAATGGAATTGAATATCTGAACATAATCGATAAAGACCAATCAATTGCTCGTACTTACGGCGGTATTTCTGCTGTTCCAACTACTTACATCATCAACAAAAGTGGTAAAATTGTCGAAACCTTAATTGGAATGCGTTCAAAACAAGACTTTCTCGAAGCAATAAAAAGAGCAAAATAATATTCAGAAACTTTTTCACTAATTTTGTGCCCTACGAATGTAGGGCTTTTTTTATGTTTAGATTAGAATTCGATGATAATTTCGATGCAATCATTTGCTTAAATGCAACAATTCCACCGTTGGGATTTTTCCTTAAACTGAAAGAACTGCCAATTATTGCCGCCGATGGTGGTGCTATTCAGCTTTTCAAAATCGGTGTAATTCCAGACTTTGTCGTTGGAGACTTGGATACTTTTTACTCTTCTGGGCTGGCAGCTTTCTTCGAAAGTTCAACAATTATCGAAGAGAAAAGCCAAGACCTTAATGATTTCGAAAAATCTTTGATTTTTGCAAGGTCCAAAAATTTAAAAAATTTGCTCATTGTTGGTTTTCACGGCGGAGAACTTGAACATACACTTAACAATTGGAGCGTTGTGCTTCGTTATGCCAACGACTTCAATGTCTGCATCTTCGATAACAATCGATATGCTATACCATTAACCTTTAGTTGCTCATTTAAAACTAAAACGGGAGAGTTAATAACATTAATACCCCAACCTTCTGTTCAACTCACAACCAAAAACTTGCATTGGAACTTAAACAATGAACTTCTATCATTAGGGACGAGAGAAGGCCTTCACAATATTGCCGAAGGGGACGAAGTAGAACTCGTAGTTCACAATGGCTCAGTTCTTTTATTTATCGACCAAAGGCTGCCGAATTGTTTCAGAAAAATTAATCTCTAATTTAGTTTTACCGGCGTCTCTAACAATTCTAATCTAGTTTTGCTTTTCCTATACTTTGCTTTAATGCAAAGAAAATGAAGAGTGCAAGAACTTCAATGCAAATAAAAATTGTTATCATCAAAGATATAGAAAATTCGTAAAAGTAGCCTGCCAAAGCACTTCCAACAAATAACCCTAAACCATATATAACATTAAAAATTCCGTAACCAGTGCCACGCTTTTGGATTGAGGTTAAATCGGCAATTGCTGCTTTCATAATAGTTTCGTGCGAACCCATTACTATTCCCCAAAATATCACAGCTAAATATATCAGCATCATTTGACTCGAAAACATCATTGGCAGTAATGCAGCCGAAAGAAATGGTATCAATATCAACGAATATAGACCCGCATGCTCGTTGTTCATTCTAAATTTAAGTTTATCGTAAACTTTTCCAATTAGTATTGCAAAAAAAGCATCAACAATCATCGCAATTGCATATAAGAATGGTATTTGTGTGTCGGAAACAATAGCATTTACTTTCAAATGGTACCCAAAAATTGCAAAGTGGATAAACCCAATTGTTGTAACAAAAGTAAACAGAGAATACAGCCAAAAATCTTTCGTTAATTTTGTTGATTGAACACTCTTTTTGTCATCTTCTAATTCGCTTGGAGTTGGAAATTTAAAATATGTTACAAACAATACAAACATCAGCAAAACGAAAGGAATCCACATCAATGAATATGCCTGTTGATAATCTGAAACACTTTTACTCGAAGTTCCTAAATAGAAAAAGAAAGCAGTGAAAATCAATGGACCAATTGTCGCTCCAAATTGGTCGAAAAATTCAGCAATTCCAAATCCCGTTCCTGTGCCGACTCGTTTTGCTGCATAAGAAACAATAGTATCTTTAGCAGGACTACGCAAGCCTTTGCCAATCCTTTCGAGAACTATGAATAAGGCTGCAATTTGCCAAACATCCGAAAGTGCAAGCAACGGAACAGAAATTAACATACTATACCCAACAATAGTAAATACCCAATATGCTTTTGTTTTATCTGCAAAGTATCCAGAAAGGAGGCGAATAACGTAACCTAAAAATTCCCCAACCCCAATTACGAAACCAACTATGACTGCATTTGCACCGAGGGTTTTCAGATACGGTCCATTTACACTTCTTGCCCCTTCGTAAATTATATCGCCCAAGGCACTTATGAAACCAAAAAACAATATTAAAAGGTATGCTTGCTTTTTGTTATTATCCATAAATATTTTTCTTTAAAAACAAAATTAAAAAATTAAATAATTTCATATTTTTTACAATAATATTTTTTATATTCGTCATTTTTATTTCAAAAGTTAATTTTTTTTTTTTGGAGGTTAACGCAAAACCAAAGACGTAGAATCATCGTTGCGGTTTGCACGTCAGGTTCTTAAATAACAAAAGAACCCGCTTCAAAAGTTCTCGCTTCTACTCGTTGAAAAGTTAAAAGCCAATATCAAGATTTAAAAGGCGAAAGCAAGCAACTTCAAATTCGTTGCCACGAGGATATAATTGATATGCGCAATCATTTGTCGTCTGAAACAACTTAAATTTCTTTCTATTTAGTTTTTTTAACATTAAAACTAATTTTAAAAAAGGAGGTTTTTATGGACTCAACAATTACCAATTTAATTTCGAACTTGGAGTTCGGGAAGCCCCAGCAGTTCAAAAATATGTCGGTTTTTCCTCTATTCGCTTCTGTCAATCATAGCCCCAAATACCTAACAATGAAGGAAGCAATTGAAAAAAAATTATTAATCATAACAGAAGTAAGTTCAGGAGGCTCAGTTCCAAATTTGAAAGCTTCAAACAACGCCGAAACATCGGTCCTTATCCTTGCCGGAGAAGAAATGGTCGGTGCAAAACAAAACCGAATCTCGAATACCACAATCCTATTGAAGAAAAAAACCACAACAATTATTCCAGTTAGTTGCACCGAGCAAGGTAGGTGGTCGTATGTATCCGACAGATTCTCTGAATCCGAAATTATAGCTCCTCCCAAAATACGAGAGGTAGCAACTTTCTCAGTCAACAAAAACTTATCACTTTCAAGAACTTATCATAGCGACCAAGATATTATTTGGGATGAGGTTTATTATATGGCATTTAAAGCAGAAGCTCATTCACCGACTGGTGCAATGCGAGATATTTATTTAACTAAACGAACAGCTTTGCAAAATTATCTTGATTCATTCGAACCACTGCCGAATCAAAAAGGACTGCTTGTTTTTATAAATGGAAAATTTGTAGGCTTCGATTATATTTCCTATGAACCTGCTTATAATATCCTTCACTCAAAATTTATAAAAAGTTATGCAATGGAGGCGCTATTGGATAATAATGATGACAAGAAAAATAAAGGAATTTCAATCGATGTTGCCAAACCTATTTTGCAGGAGGCAATCAAATGTAAAGAAAAAAAGTTCAAATCAATAGGAAATGGCTGGGACCACCGTTTCGATGGTGAGAGAATCATTGGTTCGGCTCTTGTATATAGGAAAAAAGTCGTTCATATGGCTTTCTTTAATATTTCCGATAATAATAACAGAAGAAGAACAACAGATTTTAGACGCAGACCATTCTCCGATTTTGACATCGATGATATTATTATTTATGATTGATGGGTTTATAAACACAAAGTAAACTTGAAAAATATACAAAGCGAGTCTGCCCATTACAAAATTCATCCGACACTAACCAAAGGGGGCTTTCCCCCTTTGGTTATGAAAAAAGTACACAAAATTATTTTATCCTGTTTATCGCACTAATCAAGATGCAATAAGGCTAACCCGCTTAAAGCTGAATCGGCTACGATTACATATCTTATAACCCAAGAACTTTTTAAAACTGTAATTTATTTCATTTAACTAAATTTAACAATTAATAACTTAATACCTAAGCAGCTTTACCCTTGCTGTTTGAATACCGTCGGTTACCTCGATTAAAAATATTCCCCTGCCATAAGTTCCTCCATCGAGAAGTATCGTCTCCGTTTCAATCCCTTTCTCCCAACTTAACTCCTCAACAACATTGCCCATTATATCGTATATCCTTAGCCTATATTCTTTACCTCTTTCTCCTAATACCTCCAACTCAATCTCAGCCCCTGTTACTACTTCCTTTGCATTGACTACCAATTGCATAAATCTCTCTACCTCGCTCAACTCCGGCATACACACACCAACTATTTGCACCCGTCCATTGCGTACCTCTACATCCACATACTCACCAAAATCAAAACTATCCAATTCCACCAACTCATATCTTCTACCACTCATCATTACATCACCACATACCACCATCAGCCTCTTCTCCTCGTCCTTGCTCATTACTTCTACCCCAAAACCCCTCTTCTTCCTTCTATCCACTTCAATTGTCCCATCATCCCCTCGCAACAACTTCGACGATATTGAAAGAATTCCCCTCCAATTGTATTCACCTCCGGCTTTCCCTTCGACTACCTTAGAATATACAGGAACACAATAACCCTCCCAACCCACTCTCGCAACTGTATCCCATGGACTCCATACTAACACCTTCCCCTTACCAACTCCAAGCAACTCTATCCTATAATCCACTACACATGGCGAATCTACCGAAACTATGATTTCACCACGATTCTCTCCATACTCCTTCGCTGCAAATATAATTTCAATGTCCTCCTTCGCTCCTCGTTCCAATTGCTTACCCTCTATCTTCGATGCATCAACTTCATACGAACTCCCCAAATATCTCACCCTTCCTATCTTCACATCGTTGCCCCCTACGTTCTCTATTAATACCCTCCTTTCGCTCGATTCACCAATGTATTTACTACCAAAATCTACTACCGACTCCATCTTTAAATCGACTATCTCTTCGCGTATATCTATACTTGCCGAATCTACACAGCCATATTCATTCGTTACTACTACCGTATAACGACCAGGTGTGTAAACCATCCGCTGCCTGCCTCGAACACCATCGCTCCATACATAACTACTTCCATCGCTTTCGACATTAAGCTCAAGGCTATCGCCACTACCACAAAGCCAATCCCTCGAAGTTGTAATGCTTACATCCAAAGGATGGTTGAACTTAACTTCGAAGCCGACTGAATCCATACATCCCAGCTCGTTCCATACCTTTACCCAATACCACCCTTCCTTGCGTAATACAACACGGTTCGTCGTATCTCCCGTTGACCACAAAATAAAGTAATCGCAACAAGCAATCCGTGGATAATCAATCTCCAACTCCACGCTATCGACTTTGCATACAGTTACCGGCAAACCACGCAAGAAGTGGATTGCCGGGGTCGGAACTACTTCGACTTCGACGCTATCGCTATATGTTGTATCCCCAACGGTTGCATAACAATAATACCAGCCACTATGCATTAACTTTGCCGAAGGTATCACAACGCTATCGCCCGTCGCCTCGTATCCATTCGGACCCACCCAACGAAAAGAAGTATTAGGCAAATTTTCAGTTAGAGTGGATTTAAGAATAACATCAGTGTTTTCGCATACTGGAGAGTTGCTGAAGGCACGCAATGGTGAGGTAATGTCGCCATATATGTATTCATAATAGAGAGAAGGATGATATAAGAAAACGCGATTCATTTGGAATACCTCAGGCGACCTATCCAACCACAGAGAATCGGCAAACAATGTATCGGAAAACAAAAATTTGATATTAATATTTTTAGGGTCGTTCGGATTGCTTACCTCATAAACCTTAAGTTGGAAAGAATCTGTTAAGTAACCCCACAAAGCATTCATGTCGTCCAAAAACAGACCTGTCGAAAGGGTATCCACATCATTTAATGTTAATAGCAAAAATTTCCCCGTCGGTATAGGAAAATACATACTTTGGTATATTGTACCCCATTTGCCTACCTTGCTAACAACTGCCTCCGAAGGGAAACTATCGATGTTAGTAATCCCATATATTTTTACAAGGGCTTCGAGCGGTGTCAAACTATCGGGTAGCCATTTAATAAATCTATGGGAAATTGTATCCAAATTCGATAACGTTAAATCGTAGGCATAACGACCATAATATAATTTCTTTGAGTCAAAAGAAAAGGTAGCAATAGAATAATAACCCAAATGGTTACCATAATAAGTCACAGGACCGGTGTCCGCACCGGGTTGAAATTGGTATCTGAAGGTATTGTAGATTCTACTTTTATCCAGCGACAGAGTCGAATCGAATGGATAAAATTTGCCAGTCATATTGTCGAATCTAAACACATAAATAAATGTTTTTGTAAATACATAATAAGGATTATATTTTACGTAAGCCACTCTCATTAGAAAACACATCAATTTCCCATTAGGCGCAAAACAAAGAGAGGAATTGTTTATTCTTCCAATTATATCATACGATCCGGCGAAGTAAACGGAAGAATCCAAAGCAAAACTTTGGGAATAAACTGGGCGGCTGGAGATTACCATTCCTTTCGGCACAGCTTGTAATAAGTATGTTCTTATGTTCCTTAAACCCTGTCTTACATACTTACCCCAACAGTAGCCATCGTGTATTGAAAAAAGAACAAACCACCAATCTTTTCCATTTTGATGAGGAACCAAACAAAAATTCAAAGGATATGCATTTTCAAGGGTATCTTCGAACCCATCAGGTATGCTTCTCGAATCTATTAGTTTAATTTCATTTTGTTGTATAGAAAAAGTCTTAATACGAAACCTATTAGTGCCCCAGTCTTTGTCGTAAGACAGATAGTAAACTATGCTGTCGGTAGTTTTGTCCCTGAAAAACACTGAATTAATCCTATTATAATTATGACCTGTAGGGTCATCTGGATTGGCTCTAACTGTATCAATTAATGTATCTATTGCGATGATATTACCGTCGGAGGTTGCGATGAATGATTCTATAAATTTGGCAGCATTGGAAGTACCGAAGCCACGGGGAAGGGGAGCTACATAATCAATACTATAATCATAAATGAAGCGATTGTTGGATATTGGATAAGAAGAAACAATGTCAGGTAATATTACATGAAACGAAACACGGTCAGTACGTTCAAATTTCCAACTATCGAATATTGTATCTCTTATTATCATTCGTTGATTAAAATGTTTCACGGAATATTTGCTTTTTGTAATAAAATCATTCAAAGGAAAATAAAAAAACTTTTGAAGTGAATCGTTGCCCCTTATTATTTTTTTATCCAGTGGGAGGTGAGCCTGAAACCCTACATTACTTTTGGCGATTATTGGGTTAGTTATTTTTCCCTTTGAATACAATGGGACAATTATAAATATTGAAATTGATAAAATAACCAACAGAAGAATTATAAATTTATATTTTCTGTTTTCCATTTTTTCACCTATATTTAATTTTTGATTGTAATTTATGTTTAATTAAGAATCAGAAGCGGGGGAGCCGCAACTCCCCCACCCTGCCTATCGAACAACAATAAATGTTCCACTAATCGCTCGTTCTGAATTAAGCAAAACTACGTAAGTGTAGAGCCCTGCTGGCAAACCCTGAACCAGTTGCGTTGTTTCTTTACTATCGTTAAATCTAAGTTCATTCACTTCTACACCTAAATAGTTGTAAATCCGAATTATAACTTCACCCTCGGGTTTCCCAACTAATTTGAATTCAACTTGACGATTCGATGGATTCGGAACAACCTGAATGTTCCAATCCATTGGATTTCCGTTTCTCCCTTCTTCGTCGAACGGAATAATTCGATCCCACCTACCTGGCAAACTGCTACCGGGCGGGAAATGTATTGAATCTGCAAGTGTATCGCACATATAATAACATCCTGCTTGTGTTGTGCAAACCGGGGCTCCGCTATTGATTAACTCTACACTATCCAACGTTCTGGCCCCTGAGTAACCCCAAAAATGATACTTAACTAAACAGCATTCAAGCGAATCAACACAAGGAGCAATAATTGGAATCATATAGTTATTATCGAGCAAAGTCCAACAAGAATAAGAAAGAAGCTTGCGGTTCCCCGAGAAATTATCACAGGGAATGAAAGAAGAGTCAGTGCACGCATTAAGGATTCGTTTAATTGCTTTAACTATATAGGATGAATTAGAGAACTCGAGACAACAAGGTCCTTTTACTATATACTTCAACCTAAATAGTATGTCACCATTAGGACAGGCTTTCCACTCGAAGAAGGCAACAAAGTTGCACAATGTATCGGCTCGCCCAGGTGGGGGTGGGCAGACGATATTAGGAGCCACCTTGCCAAAAACTTTGTATTGCGATGGGTCGAAACTCCAAGGAACATTTGGACAGGGGTCGGTTTGTTCACACGAAATAGGCCACGCTGTATAGGGTAGTGGCCCAACTGGTATCTCAACAGAATCGCACATACTGTGGCAACCTTGTTCGACAAGATCAGTGCAGTTGGATGGGTAGTTATAAACTGTAAGAACTTCCCAGCGACGGTATTGTTCATCCCAATTTAGTTGATAATCAACTTTGCAACATCGGTCGGGGTCGCAACTTTCAAGAAGTGCTCCCGACCAACGGTAGCAACCGGGCGAAAGAATACTAACAAAAAAGTTGTTCAAAGTTTCGCCAAACAAATCTTTTGCGATGAGTAAAAGAAAAGAATAGGTCGTTGTGAAAACATTTCCGTCGCTAACGTTTCCACAATTTCCAACTTTCTCTATTCCATTGATTCGGATTTGATGAAAAGTAAAATTTCCGCAATTACAGTCGCGAATTTCAATATTAGCAATATAATAACACGTCGGGTCTCCCGTTGGAATAAGTATGCTACTGCCCCATTGTTCATTTGTTGTCCAATCATCACAATTACAATAGGGCGGATTAACACCATCGCAAGGGAAACTATTTGCTTCCCTTATTGTCATACTGACAATACAAATGTGAATACTACTAAAAATATTCTATTTGTTTTCATTTTTTCCTCCAATTATAAGTTAGAAAAATTTTCATTCGACGGTTCCCCCATTGTTTGCGAAAATAATGCACGCACGGTTTCGCTGTGAACCAAAATTTTTCTCCTTGGAGGTCCTCGATTTCTCTCCCCCCCGTAAATCATTGAATACCAATGGGTTATGTGGGCATTCACTTCGGTTGAAGGGTTGTTCATCCTCGAGGGGAGGCAAGCGGTACTTGG